>Ga0180437_10000591_pt1 | contig 67986 bp, 90 predicted proteins | sample SS_ome_4_FD_132410 | JGI IMG/M metagenome (GOLD analysis project Ga0180437, IMG submission 132410) | Hypersaline lake sediment archaeal communities from the Salton Sea, California, USA - SS_3_D_1 metaG | ecosystem: Environmental > Aquatic > Non-marine Saline and Alkaline > Hypersaline >...
CGCGATACCAGACTTCGCTAATGGCTGATGTAGAATTCAATCACCTTGGTCGGCGTGGCAGGATTCGAACCTGCGATCCTCTGGTCCCAAACCAGATGCTCTAACCAGACTGAGCCACACGCCGGTATTAAAAGGAAATTACAAACCCAAAATACGTCGCTCTACCCCTGAGCTACACCGGTGTTTTTATATTGGCACCGGCGACGAGGATTCGAACCTCGCATCCTACGGCTTAACAGGCAATATAGAAGGATGGATATTGTATAGCCTTTTAAATGGTCCGCCCGGCAGGATTCGAACCTGCGACCCACTGATTAAAAGTCAGTTGCTGCTACCAGACTGAGCTACGAGCGGATTTAAATGACCCGGTATTCTACTTTATTACTATTGACGTTAATGCCGCCAAGGTGTTCGTTACGCACCATCTCCGGGTTATCTGGTGGGACCTCTCGGTATCGAACCGAGTTCTACCGGGCTTCAACCGGTCGCATTGACCTCAATTGCTTAGGACCCATTAAACCGACATGAATTTGGACTTTTACCACTAATAATAAACCATGCTCCTGCCTAACATGGATCAGTGTTCTCGTAAGTGATATCTTGTCTTACGATATTTGGTACGCCGTCTTGGATTCGAGCCAAGGTAATCCCGGGTAAGAGCCGGGTGCTTTTCCAACTAAGCTAACGACGTATCTTTAAATTTTAGTTTTAAGACAATCATTTCATCTTCTACTGAAATATTGGAAATGCCAATAAATTCATCACCAACTTTTACTACAACTTCCGAATATTCATATGAATCATCTTCATGACATATAGCCCATAATTCTCGAACTAATTCATCGGTATCCATTTTACTTTCCTAGTTTATCAAGTGTACCTTTAGTGTAACAAATTCGCCAAGTACCATCATTTAATTGATCCAAATAAATGAATTCGTTTCCTGATGAAAGATTAACTTGAGTAATCTTTGTTATTTCAATCTCTTTGTTTAGATCACCTAAACTGAGTTCTCTTTGTATTTGTTTCTTTTTCATATGGTGGAACCTCTCGGTATCGAACCGAGTTCTACCGGGCTTCAACCGGTCGCATTGACCTCAATTGCTTAGGAACCAAATGAGAAGCTTTTCTTCTGTTCACAACCAGACTAACAGAACTAGGCCTGTCTGGCTTCGCCTTATCCACAGCTTCTCTGATAAGGGTTTGCTGGCTCCTATGGGAGGGAACGATCCTCCAACCATTCGGTTAACAGCCGAGCGCTCTGCCAATTGAGCTACATAGGAATCTAAAATTTTAATTATATCTTTTATCCCACTTTTCAATTTTTTCTAAAAGTTCTTCTAAAGTTATATCACATTTATTACTCTTTGATGCATTATCACTTTGTTTCATTAATCTACAATTAGCTGGATGTGAAATAATCTTTGGATCAATTTCATTTTCATATCCATATTTAACAGATATTATATGATCTCGCGATACTCCATTTGGATTATCTCCATGATTCTTTGCTTTATACCAACCATTTTCTCTAATTAAATCAAAATCAAATTCATCTGGATAATCAGCTAAATTAAATTGAAAAATACATCGTTGTCTATAATAATGTAATGTTGTTTTATCAATATGTTTATATCTATTTTTAGCTGCACATGATATAGAACAACATTTTTGATCTTTTCTAAAAGTTTCAAAATTATTTTTACAAAATGGACAAACTTTTGAAAATTTAATAATATCTTCAGATTTCTTTTGAAGATTTTTTCTAATTTTTTCTTTAGTTTCTTTAGAATGTTTTCTTGAATTTGCACAGCTTCTTGAACAAAAATATTTTTCCTTCATTGGAAATTTCTTTTCTCGTTCTTTAACTGTAAACTTTTTGTTACATTTATGACAAATTACTTCAAAATCTTTAAAATCACCAATTCTATTAATTGTCCTGTTTTTAAGACTTTCAGATATATTTTTTCCGCCTTTATCATTATTGGTTGTATTTTTATCACACCACCTAACATGATTAGAAAAAACTCTGCCATCAATATTTTCAAAAATTTGTTTACAATACTTACATTCACGATCCTTTTTCATATTAACTCCTATAAATAGATTTCTTATATCTATTTATAATGGAGCCAATAAAAATCGGACTAAACTACATGGTGGAATGTGCGGGAGTCGAACCCGCATCCCCGCAGTGCAAATGCGGAATAATTGGCCATTATACTAACACCCCACGTTATAGTGAGAATTTTATATCAAATTATCAAAGATCTCTCAGTAACATTATATTTGATTGGTAACATATGGAATGTTACTATTCAGTTTTAATGTTACTGATTGGTGGACCAAAAGGGAGTTGAACCCTTGAAACGATTGCTCCATTTGTCGGTTTACAATCGTAACCTGCCCAGCAGGCCCATTATCCCGGCTTATTTTATTATTTGTCTTCGAGAGAAGAACGGGGTTCACTCGAATATCACGTGAATTCTGGAGCGGCATATCGGATTCGAACCGATACGAAGAGGTTGGAAACCTCACATGCTACCATTGAACATCAATGCCGCAATTTAATTTGGAGCGAATAGCGGGATTTGAACCCGCGACAATTTGATTGGCAACCAAATACTCTACCGAACTGAGTTATATTCGCAAAATTTCTATAAAAGAAAAGGCGATCCGAATTTCTTCGAACCGCCTTGAAATTATTTAACTATTATTTCACAGACACGGTCGAAGAAAGAAGCATCGAGGTTTCGCTGGATTAAATCCAGGTTTCATACCTCGTCTATTATTGATAGTAAACATTCTTTCTTAAACTCCGTTGTTTAATTTAAGTTTATTTATAACTTTTCAATTATTTTTTCGTTGTTATAATATAACCTAAAAACTATAAAAGTATAGTCGCTTTAATAAAAATATTTAAATTTTTATTCACTATCGGTTTCAGACATTAAAAATTGATATAACTCTTTTCTAGCAACTTCAATTAATTTTGGTCTTAATTGGTTATAAAGAAAACCATTATAAGTATCTATCTTATCTCGTTCCTCTTCTGGGGAAGAAGTATTGTAATCGTTTACCACAAGTTCTAAAGTTTCACTCTGAAAATCATCATGACCAGGATTTCCACCAATTAAATTGTCAATCTGGCTTTCAAACTCTCTCATAATTTCTTCAAAATTTTCTTCGCTTACTTTAACACCAAGTGATTCTGTAATAATTAAAGTATCTTCAATACCTTCCATTAGTTTATTATATTTTTGTTTGAATTTAGACATTAATTGTCTCCTTTTTTAAATTCTTTAGATTATTTATAAAATCATTCAAAAAAAAATTTTCCTTTTATAATATAACTTCAAAATAATCAAAGTATAATATCTTTTAATAAAAAAATTTTAGGTTAAACCTTTAATTTTCTTAAGACGTTCAATTTCAGCTTCCATTTCTTTAATCTTACTTTGCATGCTACTAACAGTATTATCAATACAATCTAGATTAACATCAAGTCCACGCTCAATTGCGCTTTGAAGATCTTCAGTTTCAGTTTCAATAGACTCAATTATAATATCAGTATCTGTAGAAGTATAATTTAGAATACCCCAAGTAAGTTTAATACTACCTGTTGAATTTAACATTTTTGAAAAATCAACTTCAGCTTTTGCTTGATCATATGTTCCAGCAAAATTTTCCCAACAATCAGATACAGATTTTTTAGATACTACAAATGCCAAAACATATTTTCGAAGTTCATCATAAGTCTGACCAGACTGTGTAGTTAATTTTAGTAAATATACATTATCTTTTTTAGTTGCATACCATTCATTATCAAGTATACAATCTTCAATAACATCAACTTCCGCACCATAAATAAGATCTTCAACCTTACATCTAAAACGTGCTATCGTAAGCATAGCAATTTCTAAAAGATCATCTGTTTCATTTGTAATTTCACGAAGTTGTTCAGCAGTCATATTTGTATTAACTGGAAGAATAGATTCAGTTGCATATGAAGCTGGTTTATCTTTTAGTAGGGCAATTTTTCTCTCTTTTACATCAAAGACGATATATTTCTCATCACTCATTTCTCTTTTTCCTTAATTATTTAATTGTGATATCGTTTCGAGCAGCGTATTTTCTAGCACATGGAATAGAACAAAATAGTGTTCCATGGAATGTAGATTGTCCATATGTAGTTATTCCAAACATCCATGCAGAAGCTTTGCTACACCAAACGATACCAATGTTATGGTCTCTTGCAAATTTCTTTTGACAAACGTCACAAAATCCTTTCATGGGAAACCTCCGCTTTGTGTTATTTATAACACAGCTTTAACGGAAGTAATCGCCTTTCCTAAGAGGTTCTGACCTGGCCATTTATCTGGATCAACTTGTTGTGCATTAGCTTCATCTAAACCAATTCCCCATACTGCATCGTATGGACTAGCTTCAACAAGAATTCTATCTTCTGTCGCCATTAATGCTTCTTTAGCATCTTCATTCTGAGTAAATTTAAGCATATTAGCAGTAAATACAATTTCGTATTTAACCGCGTCCCATACTTTATCATCAAAATTCTTTACTTGACGTCCAAGTTTCTTTTGATCACGTGGATTAAGAGTTGTTAAAACTTTCGCAGCAGTTTCTTCATCTTTAAAAACCATTGCTTTCTTATACATCATGTATTGTTCACAACAATTAAAACGTATACCATGATCATCTACCATTGGAAATTTAGCCCATTGTGAAAATGGTCCATTCCAGAAAAACTCATAATTAGAGTAATTCGGATTCATAATTTTCTCCTTTAAATACTTCTTTCACTATATCCCAAAAATCCCCATCTTGCATAAGTGCGCCGACGGGGAAACGGGTTTCTTGATCATCATCAGGTCCAACTGATATAAAGTCTAAATCCTTTATATGATAATCAAATTTCTCAAAATCTTCTATTGTCTCTATAATACCATCAAATAAATTATTTGGTACTAAATCAACAACTGCTATTGAAAATTCAGACAATTTGAGACGGTCTTTATAAACTCCTTCAGCTATTGGAATACCAACGCCTAATTCACATTCGTAATTTTCATCCAATAACCATAAGACAACGTAATCGCTATCTTCTTCCATTCTTGTTACAATTGCTAATTGTTTCATACTTTCCTTAAAAGTTGGAGCCCAAGGACGGCATCGAACCGACGACCTTCCCCTTACGAGGGGGTGACTCTGCCAACTGAGCTACTCGGGCTTTGCAAATATCCAATTAAATAATCTTTTATACCAAGGCTTTCTTAATTTAACCAAGTCTTTTTCAACTGATTCAGTTAAACAAGTTAAAATTCCTTTTTGAATAAACTTAGTCATAGCTTCATTATCTAATTCAACAGTCATAGTTGCTGAACCATCATCATTTTCTTCAATTTTACCAACTATATCAATTTTCATAATATTAGTCCCATAGATGTTGGAAATATTCTCCAAAGAGTTTAAGACCTTCTTCTATTTTTAATTGTTTTTCTTTATCAATAGTTGCACAATCATCGATAATGTATTCAAATGCTAGTAACATTTTATCAATGATTTTATTCCATTTCTTAGGTGTAAGATTTGATGGATAACCATGTTTAATTTTTTTAAGACGTTTTAAACGAGGATATACAAAAATTGCAATGGACATATCTAGATTCCACAATTCAGAATCAGAAAATCCTCGTTCTTCTAATTGTTCTTTGTTTCTCTTATAATTCTTACGAATTAATTTACTATCACCATTTGGATCAACATCTTCATCAAAACAAGCAACCTTAGTAGCACGATATTCATAATATGGTTCGTACTTAAATTTCTCTTTTGCCATTTACTATACCTAATTTTTTTTTCATATCTTTCCAAGAAATTTGTTTTGGAAAGTCAATTAATTCAGGTTTCTTTGGAAACATACTTTCAACTTGTCTCTTTGTTGGTATATATCCAAAATCTCTTATAAGATGAATTTTAGCAGCTTCAACTGCTTCATCACCCCACATTTCTCTAATTTCTTCTAAAGCTTCATCGTGATGACGCCAACGACGATGATTTATATTAAGCTGACCATCAATACATGAAAGACCATCAAGCCAGGCATGAACTTCATTCCAATCCTTGCCTAGCTTTTCCATACAATCTTCACAATGTATTTTACGAGTTGCCATTTCTATATTGTGTTTTTCGATGTAATTTCCAACTAAAATGATTTTTCCATCTACTAGCTTTACTATTACATCCTCTATTAGGTCTACATCTTGAACAAAAACCGTGAATATTACCAAGATAATTATATCTGATTTTTGTATAAACAGAACTATTAGTTGTTGTTTCTAATTCTTTCTTTAGTTTCATGATTAGGCTCCTTTATTAACCTAATCATGACCCTCCTTAATAAGAATATAGTTCATGCTATATCCTCCAATTGAGATTGAAATGATACATCAGCTTTACGTTCTTGCATAGTTTTTTCATTAAACCATTTACGTGCGTTTCCACACATAGCACAAGAACATCGCTTTCTTGTATGTGTCATTAGATGTAATTGAGATTCGTATGTCTCTTTATCGTAGTGTTCATCCATACATTGTTCTTGAATTTTAAGAACACGTCTGGCTTTAATGCGACCTTTATAAAGTCTTTGCGGTCTACTCATAATAATTACCTCTACTTAATAATAAATAAACTAGATTTTTTCAAAGTAAACTCAGAAGATTAAAAAAATGGAGCCCAAGATCGGATTTGAACCGACATCCTCTATCTTACCAAGATAGCGCTCAGCCAATTGAGCTACATGGGCATTTGGTACACCTGGTAGGATTTGAACCTACGAATTCCTTTCGGCCCTCTCGGTGTAAACGAGACGCTCTAACCAGACTGAGCTACAGGTGCAACTAAGTGAAAGTTTTTAATTTAGGATATACTTTCAAACCTCTGGTACATCGAGTGGGATTCGAACCCACAATCTTCTGCGTGTCGAGCAGACGTCTAGCCGTTAGACTTTCGATGCAATTATAAATCTTTAATTTCTCTTCTAAGCAATTCTTTTTGTTTTGCTCTAAAACTTTTCTTATAAGGTCTATCAACTTTCTTACGTTGATAATTTTTATTACCAATCATTTCATCAGGACTCCAAGTCCCGATAGAACCTTTAGATTTTTTATACTTATTACGATGTTTTGAACAAGCATTTCCACGCCAATTCTTACGAAGTGATTCTTCGTCATTACATTCACCGGTTTTAGTAAAAGGTTTCATTATGTTTCCTTAAATTTTGGAAGCGCGAACGGGGGTCGAACCCGCAAGCCCCTAGAGGCACCTGAGTGAAAGTCAGATTGCTTTACCATTTCGCATACCGCGCCAGTTAAAATTATTGGCGAGCCTGAACGGATTCGAACCGTCAATCGCCCGGGAGACAGCCGGGTGCATTAGCCAATTATGCTACAAGCCCATATTTGGCGGAACTGACGGGACTCGAACCCGCGACCTCTGCAGTGACAGTGCAGCGTTCTTGCCAGCTGAACTACAGCTCCACTAAAATTGGTGACCCGACGGAGGATCGAACTCCGATTGCATGGATGAAAACCATGTGTCCTAGCCATTAGACGACCGGGCCATTACATCACGTTTCTTTTAGAGTTGTCACGTGATCAACCAATCTCAAATTCTTATTTAGATTTTAGTATAGAAATAACGTTCCTCGAAAATTCCATACCGACGATCTAAATGATTGATGATACTCTCCTTGTCGTCCTCGTCCAAGAAAGACTCACCAATATCGCTCCTCTCAATTTCATTTTCCTTTCCGCACCAAACTCTCCATCGTTTCCCACGCCCGGAGATTGGCCAGATTTCTTCATGCACATATTCAAGCGGGTTGTCATTAATATGAATGACTTTACTAGAAACCACGCCATACGAATCAACAATACCGAGTATACACTCGATGCTTGGATCCATGTTGTTTTTCATTCCTTCTATTTAGGGTTAAAGGTAAATTGGAGCCCATAAACGGAGTCGAACCGATATTCCTGGATTACAAAACCAGTGCCTTAAGCCATTAGACGATACGGGCTAATAAAAATTATATTTTCAAAGATCTTTACAAAAGTTTTAAGTCTTTTGTAATTTTATCAATCTTTTCAGATTGAGCAGGACCAATAGCTACACATGTTGCTGTTGGTACTCCATTAAATTCTGTTTTACCAGAATCTACAATTAAAGCAAATGGTAAATCTGCTTTATGAGCTTTAGTTCTAATATGATATAGTTCAGATTCGCTATCAACTGAAACACATATTTTAGTAAAAGCACCTTCTTTCCATTCCCTCATTTCTTTTGAGAGCCAGATTAAATAAAGTCCTTTGAAAAAACTTTTCTTAAATCTGTCGAAGAAAACTTTTAAAGATGCATGTGCTACTTGAGCTGCAATCTTACCTTTTCTCATCTTTAGATCCTTACGGACCACAATAACCTGTTTTACCATTCCTCAATTTCCGTTTTAATTTGGTCTCTAAGGCCGGAATTGAACCGCGCACCTCCTGGGTCACAACCAGATATGCATCCTTTACACCACCTAGAGCTGGTTGGCCGGGTGGGATTTGAACCCACGTAAACTTGTTTATCAGACAAGCTTCAGGACCAGACTCGAATACCGACCAATCTTGAAAATTAATGCAATAAAAAAGGTGACCGTCTTTATGATGATCACCTCTAAAAAATTTATATCTTTAAAATCTATTTCTATAGAAGTGATCGATGCATGGAATCAGTATCCACGATATCATGATCGTGTTCTACTGTTTCAATAATTGTAGTGGTTGTATTAACTACTAGCATCTTTCGCTCCTATTTGTATTTTCTTAAGTTTATTTATAACTTTTCAATTATTTTTTCGTTGTTATAATATAACCTAAAAACTATAAAAGTATAGTTGTTTGATTAAAATTTTTAAATTAATTATTTTCAGCTTTTGCCTTCATAATATTATAAAAATTTTCAAACTCATATAATAAACGTACTAAATCTGTTTGATGTTCTTCTATCGGTCGTAATGCTTCATCAAAAGTATCAGTACCATGATAGAAAAAATCACCATCTTGATCATATTCTATAATTCTTTTAATCTTACTTTCGTTTTCTTTAATAAAATCTAATAATTCAGTTACTGCTGTATCAAAATTAGAATTTAATCTTGTTAGTTCAGCAATATCTAAATCATCTGTTATTTTTTTAACTATTTGGTTACGTGAAGGTCTTTTAAAAGCTTCACGTATTGTTTTTAGTTGTTTTTCAAAATTACTCATCTTTATTATCCTTTCGAGCAGTAGCTTCTTTATACCATTGTGCGTATGTTTTCGCGCGATCTTTAGCTGGACCATCATCCTTTTTTAAATCAGCACGAATAGTATCATTATTTCTAAATTCTTTCCAAAGTGTTTTAAGATCAGTATGATCTTTTCTAACTAATTTCCTAAAATTTGGCATTGCATTAACACCATATCTGTAACTTGCATCTAATAACCATTTTTGAACAGTTGGATGCATTTCTTCATATTCTGGATAACGAGCTTCAAGTTCTTTAACTTTCTTAGCAACCATAATTCTAAGAAGAACTCCTGCTAATTTTTCATCAACAGTTGCTCTTCCAGTTTTTAATTGTTCCCAATTAGTACCATAAGCTTTTAAGATAGGATCCATCCAAGATGAATAATGTGTACCATGACCAATTGCAAAACCAGTACGATCATGTCTTGGAGATTTATCTATACCTTCCCATTCTTTTAGCTTAAGAATATATTCTCCAAGCCAATTATAAGTTTGTTGTACAGCTTTCTTTTTAGGTTCTTCTTTAGGTGCTTCAATTGTTTGAATTTTCTGATTAGGAGTTTTAGTTTGTATACAATCTTTATCTCCTTTTTTACAACTAGCTCCACTTATTGTTAATCCAGTTGCTAACGCTCCAGCAGCTAATTTTTTAGCAATTCCAGCTTCATCAATAAGATGTAATTTTTCATATAATTTTTGATATTTCATTATTAGGCCGATGGTAGTATATAATTATAAGTTATTGAGTTAATATTAAGTGTTGGAACATTAACTTCTATTTCTACGTAATATTCATTAGAATCTTCATCAGGAAAAACATTAACAGAAACAATTCTAACACGTGGTTCCCATGTGTTAATTGCATTTTTAATTGATGCACCAATTGAACGAGCAGTTTCATCTGTTATTGGTTCATACATATAATCATTGAGTGGATTACCAAATTCAGGATTAAGTATTCGTTCACCTTTTCTCCAGTTAAAAATATTTCTTAAGCTATTTCTTATAGCATCAAGATCAAAGTTAGCTTGAAGATCAAAGTTAGCTGAATCTTTAACAATTGGAATATCAATATCTTTAAAGCGCCAATTCTTTGATTTACTTTCTTCTTGTGCAAATGCTGCATTAAACGTTATTGAGCCCATATTAACCTCTTTTCCTTATATTTATAAAGAACTGATATCAGGTGGGAAACCTGGTAAAACAAATTGTAAAAATTCACAAAATGTTAATTGTCCTGTTTCAGAATTAAGTGGTGCTGGCCAGCCAGGCCATCCTGGTAAATCACTAAAAAATTCTGCCGCATAAGCTATCCAATCCAGTAATTCTTTAAACGGTGCAAATATAGCTGCCATAAACGCAACAGCTAAACGCCTTGCTAAATCAGCAGTTCTAATTAATAAACCAACTGCTCTATCGGGAACTGTATCAATATCTTTAATTTTAACATTAAGAATTGGAATTGTAATTTCACCAATCGCAGTATAAATAGCTTCTATATTATCTCCTAAAGTATCAAAAATTCCATCAATTGTATTACTAATACTTGTCCAAATATCTTGTAATGTAGGAGGATCGTCAAGTCCTAAAGCATCCCAGATATCTTCAAACGTAGATATTAATGTACCCATTATATCAAAAATCGGTTGTAAAAGAGTATTAGCAGTTTGAGTCATTAAACTAGTAAACCACTCAACTACCTTAACATCTTTCATAATTGGTCCAAATGGTGGTTTAAACATCTTATCTAATGGAGACGGTAAATCAAAATCTAAATCTATTAAATCGGATAATTCTTGTTTCATTTCTCCACGTTTAGTTTCATCAAATAAATCTCCAACTGTAAAATCATCTAATGGCCAAGGTAATGGGATAGCTAGAATATCAAATGGAATAAGTAAATTAATAATTTCAGCTAATTTCACTATAAAGAAAATTTGCATTTCATTCATTATAGCTTTCATCTTTTGTTCGATTTTAATATCAAAAGAATCTAATGAACCAAACAGTGGATCATTTGCAGATAATGGCCAAAGTCCTCCAAAAATTTCATCAAAAGTATCGATAATTGCTTGTGCTTCTTCACCAAGCCCGTTCAATACATATAATGTTTTCTTATATGCCATATCTTTAAATGATACAACAATATCACCAATCATTGGAAAAGGATTAGCTGGACATGGAGGATTTTCTAAAATAACACCACTTGGAGGAGGAAAATCTGACATTATAAATCTCCTTAATTAACAGTAGTTGCAGGGCTTGAGATCAAGATTGAAGTTGTACCAGTCATAGAATGTGTTCCAGCTTGTTGTGTTTTTGCACCAGTAATAGTTTCAGCTTTACTAGCAGCATTTTCAGTAACAGCGCCTGTAACATTTTCAGTAACGTTTCCACCAATTGTTTCTTGAACATTAGTAGTAACGTTTGTAGTTAAATTTTGATTAAAAGTTTCTTGAACATCTTTGGCAACCTCAATTGTAAAAGTATCATTATATTTTTCATCTACTTTACCTTGAACTTGTTCATATTTATCGCCTTCAACTTTTCTATAAAGATTACCTTTGATAGTTTCATGAACATTACCATCATATTGTGCATAACCATTTCCAGTAACTTTAATATTCGCATTACCAACAATAGTTAAATCAAAGTTTCCAGATAATTCAACTGTAGTACGTAATGGCATATTTGATTCTACAACACTTGCAGCTGCTGCATTATCAATTGTGCAATCAGCATTATAAGAGTTACGTTGTGCTGTAGATTTTTCGTTAGATGGATCTTCATCAATTCTAATCATTACACTTTTTGTTTGTAATGTATATTGTTGATTATGTTCAGCTATCCAACCATCACCGCCTTGACAAGCGGCAAAATAAACAGGAAACATATGATCACCTTGATTAAAGAAAACCCAAACTTCTGCACCAACAATTGGCCAACCAGCCCAGCCTGTTTCTTCATTTCCACCATTTACACTTGCGTTACCACCAAATAATGGCATTGCAGGTTCTGCAGGTGGTAGTGCATTTGGTGTTTTTTCAAATTCTGATGGATAAACACCAGGAACAAAAATTCTACATTGTCCCCTTTTATCAGCTGTACCAACAACTCTTCCTCTAAACATTCCATTAAAATTACTAGACATTTTTCCCTCTATTGGTTGACTCTTCTTTTCCTATTTGACCATAATGATCTGATCTACCTATTTGTAATACATTCTTATAAGTATTTTTTGAAAAATTGTGATAGATACGAGTTATAAACCATACACCTAAAAATCTTTCAACTAAACGATTTTTAGGATCTACAAATAAGAAACATAAATCGCCCGCAGTTCTTTCTAATACTCCATCAGTTTCACCTTGAACAGTTTCTGAACTAACTAATAATTCTCTATATTGATCAGAATTAATAAAATTTAAACCAAGAGTTTCATATTCAATTTTTCGGCTCTCAGCAGGTACAAAGTTTGGAACAGTTTTATATTTCATTACAAAACTTTTTTCAATAGGTTTATAGAACATATCATCAACTTTTTTCCTAGTCCATTTAACATCAGTCCATTTTCTATCTTCATAAGAAAATGTTTTTAATGTTTGCGGGGCTGCAGCATTTACCATTCTCTGAAATCCAATATCATTAGTAAGTTTTGTATCAAGTAACATACGTCTATTATCACCAGTTGTTTTCTTAGTTGGAAAAATCAACTTATTATTAGTTTTAATTACGTGATTTTTGAAAACTTCTTTAACCGAAATTATTTCATACATATTATCAAGCGGATTATATTTAAGAAAGATAATTCCATTATCTTTATCTACCAACTTAATTACATCATTAAATGATTGCATTAAACTATAATTAACAGGAGTTGTATAACTAGTTTTTAATGTAGTTTGAACTGTTGGTTTCTTAATATTAATATTACTCTTTTTCATCATCTCATAGATAATTTCTGTATATGATTTTTTAGCATTTGGTTCTTTATTATTAGTTGTAGAATACACTAAAAGATTATTAAAATTAAACCAATAATGACTAACTAAATCAAGTTCAAAAGTATTAGTTTCTTTACTTAAAAGTCTAAGATCTCTTACTATAAATAAGTGTTCAAACTGAAATTCAACTTCGTGTCTATTTACTTTTTGTATAAAAATACGACAAAAGCATCTACTATCAGGAATAATTTTATGAATAAATTTGTTATCAGTATCAGTAAATTTAACAGTAGCAGTTAATAATGGAAACATTATATCAGAAATTATTTGAATATGATTAATATTATCATTTAATAATCCTTGATCATATTCTCTGTTTTTTGGTGAAGGATCTTCAGACTTTAATCTAAAAACACTTACTTGCTGAATATAATTTTCGTTATTATATTGTTTTACAAATTCTTTATCTTTCATATTTTAACTCAATTTAAGTTGTTCAAGTAAATTCGGTATAAAACTTTCTCTTAATAGTAGGATATTTTCACCAACTGTTGGTTCAACTGTTGGATCAGCTATTCCATTTGATTTACATACTAGCCACCATAATCTAGTATTTCCATAATATTCATGTGCTATAGTTGTCCAAGTATCACCAAATCTAACTCTATATGTAGCAAATTGTGCTTTTGAATGATTATCAAGACCAACAAAGTTAACGGTTCTATTAATGTTATGTGTTAAATATGAACTGCCTAATTTTGGTTCATCATAAATATAAAACAAATTTGCTAAATCAGTAGAAGCAAGTTTTTCTCTTAATTCTTCATATTCAAAATGTTTTTTCATTATTTTCCCTTACCTGCTGAATCTGATGTTCTTTTTACATTAAGTGCTGTTGCAGTATTAAAATTACGTTCTTGTCGCTTTCTTCCTGGGTAATTTCTAGATACATTAATTTGCTGATCTTGATTTAATAAAAAATCAATTTGTGTATTAAAGTTATTTGGTACTAACGAATTAAAACTTATAACAACTTTATAAGCATCAGGATACATTGTATTCGAATCTAAATCAATTTTTGATCCTGGAATAGTTGTAGTTCCTTCAAGTATTTTTCTTCTATTTCCAACATGTTCAACAGTAATATGCATTGACGCATACATAATTGTTGCAACCCCAGGTATAAATACTCTATATAAGTTTGGTGGTTGTTGTTTCCACCCAACTTGAATCCAGTATGCACCACCGGCTAAATCATATAAATATCTTAAATTTTTTAATAAGTTTGTTTTAGTGTCATTATATAAATGAAATGTTGTTGAAAGTTCAATTCTTGCATCATTTTTATTTTCCCATTCAGGAATTATAGGAACTTCTGATGGGAATGATTGGTCAATAATTTTCTTTAATGTCGATAAAATATCAATTGATGTTTTAAATTCACCCTTTTGACTCCATCCACTATGTCCATCAGCATTAATAAACCATTCATCAGTTAAAGGCATTTCATAAGATGATAAATATAAACCTTCAAAAAATTCTCTATAAAGACGAAGAGGAGCATTTAAAATTGCTTCTTGTTGTTCTTTATCATCTTGTGGAACAAATAATTCATTTCCTATACTGCTAACTGATAAATCACTACCATCACCTTCAACAAAAATATCTAAAAGTTTTTGTGCTGCTGATTTTACAAATTTTGAACTTCCAGCAACATTTTTAACAACACGAGCTGTATTATTATATGCGCCTTGAGCAGATAATTTAAAAGATTTTAGCTTTTGTTGCCATTTAAATAAAAGATCAGGTTGAAATTCATAAATAATCATTTTTGGAACAGTGGTACGATTATTTATTGATCCTTCACTATATCTTGGTTGAGCATTACTAAAATTAATATCTGATAATTTATAATGTTGTTTAGTTCTATTATCTAACCCACCAGTTGCTTTAAATTTATCATTTTCTTGTTGACCATATTGTCCAACACTACGAAGATCTCGATAATTTAATTTAGTATCATTATTATTATCAGCAGTGTTGGTATTTGGTGCAGTTGATTTTTCAGGCGATCCCATTATTTAACCTCCGTCATAATTGAATTCATAAATGGACGTTCATTAGTTTTTGCATAAACAACTTGTTTAACAATTGCTTGCGGTGTTTGATTTTTAGCAACAGCATTACCAATTAGATTTGCAAATGTATACATATCTGCCGATTGCCAAGGACCAAAAGATTGACCTTCAGAGCGTGCTTTAAGCTCTTTTAAGAATGTAGATGTCAAGTTTGCTTCAAAGTATTTCATAGTATCGTCATCGGATAAACCAGATAATAAACTTTGATTCCATTCCATTTGTTCAGCTTCATTCATCAACCTTTCAGCATCGACTCTAGCTTTATCTATTCCCTGTTGTATTTTTGCATGAGATTTAGCTCTTTTTGCTTGTTTTTCTTGTTTTTCTTTATCAAGTATACGTTGTAAATTTTCAGCAAACATTTTATCTTCAGCTGATTGCATTGATTGATCACGTCGTCGATCTTTTAAACGTACATACATTTGAGAAGCTTTTTGCATCTCAATAAGAGCTAATCTAGCAGAAGTACTTCTTGCATCACCTATATCTTCATTACCAATATAATCAGCATCAGGAAATATCATTATTCCATCTTTACTTACAGCACGTATTCCTTCTGACGTTATTGCAACACCCTTAGATGTATCTGCCATAGCTGATATAAATTCTTTATAAGCTTTACCAGCGGGTAATTTTGCATATTTAGCTGCTAATTCTGATTGTTTATTTGGATCATGAGAAGCTTCAGCTTTAGCACGTGTTTCTGCTAATTGACTTACAAAATCTTTTTCTAATCTTTCAAGTTCAGTTTTTCTTCTTTCAGCAATTGATAAATTTTTATTTTTTAGCTTATCTTCTATTTTTTTAATTCCAGTTTCAGCTCTAGCACTTTGACGACCAGCTCTAGCAGCGTTTGCTGCTAGTTCATCTCTATCTTCCATATATTCAACAATTTTATTACCAAGAAATTCACCAGCTTTAAATGCTAAAACAGCTGTTCCAACAACTGCTGCAACTTTTAAAAGTAATGGACTTAATGCAGTAAGAACTTTTAATAATTGCGGTGCAAATCCCTTCATAACACCACCAATAATTGTTCCAACACTACCTAATATTGTATTTACTAAACCAGAAAAAATATTATGATTACCTTTTTTAAATTCTTTTCTCCAACCGTCAAATATTCCACCAGGACTAAATGTTAAACCAAGAATTTTCGAAATTTCTGTTAACGCATCAGTATTTTGTACTTCACGTTCTTCCTGTTCTTCTTGTTCTCTTTCAGCTTCTGTTGCTTGACGTTCTTCTTCATCAGCAGATGTTGTTGAAGAATAAGGTACTAAACCACGTTGTTTTATACGCTGTCTTCTACCACGCTTTCCTTCACGATGTCGCGCTGCTGCTTTTGCAGCCATATCTTTATCACGTTTTTCTTTTTCTTCTGATTTTTCATGTTCTGCTTTTTCTTTTGCTTCTTCAGCTTCTTGTTCTCGCCACTTTTTTTCAGCATATTCATATAAATCAGATTTAAATTTTCTACGAACTTTAGGATCTTTATTTTCACGTAAAAATCTAAGCATTTCAGCCAGACCTTTTTCATCAGCAATTTGCTGAGCACGATCTTTAAGTTCTGCATCTTTAAGTTTATTTAAATCTTCTGAAATACGTTGAAGTGGACCAAGTTTTTTAAGTTGATTTTCGTAATGTTTATCAAGTAATGCACCAACTTTATCACCAAAAACTTTACCAAGTGCCATTCCCGCAGCTTGAAGTTCTTTATCCTGATTACGACTAAATTTAGTTGATCTAGATTCACCAACACCGAATAATTTTTTAGATGCTTGAGAGAAAAATGAGTCGGACGATTTACCACCTAGAGTTTCATTAAGTTCAAAAATAGTATGTTCTAATTTTTCAACAGCTTCAGACATTTTCTGAGCTTCTTCAAACCACTCTTGGCCACGACGATCATTTAATCCATCATTGCTTTTTCTAAAATTTGAATTATCAGCCATTTTCTATTCCATAAAATTTTTCATAAGAAACAGCAGGTAGTTCTGGTGTTTCTTGCTTTGGCGTTTCTTTCGGTGTTAATTTATCTTGAATACGTAATGTCATTACAGTTAATTCAGAATAATCCATTTGTAAAATATCTATAAACGAGTTACTTGTTTTTACTGTGAGAAACATTTCATACTCCATTATTTGTTGGAGCAACTCAATGAACATGCTCCTCAGATCACGAAAAAATCTTCGATGCTCGGATCATATGTATTTTCAATATTACAACCAGGACAATTGGTTGAATTTCGCATTTTTCTAGTTATATCTAGATCTTTATTTTTAACGATAGTATTAGTTATTTTTTCAAATAATGCAGCAGGTAGTTCATTTAAAAATATATCACGATCAGAAATACTTAATTGATTAAATCCTTCAATTTCTTGATCATTAATCTTAATATTCTTAACAAATAACATTGGAGAATAGCTAGCAAAATAAAGTTCAACTTTTAATTTTTCTTCATCAGATGCATCTTTTTGTTCTAATTCTTTATTTGTATTTGCAATATATTGTCTAAATTTACAAAGTATATCAATTGAAGGTAAATTAAGTTCAATTTCATAATTAACATCATCATCAGTAAATTTAAGAAATTCTGATTTTGGTGATATACTTAATTTTTTAATCATATTTTCATAATCTAAATTAACACTGTATTGTGATCCACATTCCCTGCATGTAATTTTATAAACATCATCAGACATTTGATTATTAACTTTAATATCTAGAATCAATTTAATTCGATCTAAATCAGTTAAAATTTTTGGATCTAAATCTTCAGTACAAACATCTAAAATTAAAGCTGTTGCTGCCATCATAAAATTTTCATCATTTTCATCAATAGCAATTTTTGATACTGATTTAAGTTCTGCTACTGTAACTGGTTTGAACATACATTCTCTATCTAAACTTGGTACATAGCATGAATATCTATGTGATCCTTTTTTCTCTCTAAGCATTTCTAATGCTTGGTTTACATTCATACTCATAAATTATCTCCTAAGATAACATTGTTTGTTGTGGTCCAAATTCACTGAAATTTGGATTTATATCTATACTTTGAAGACCACTATTATTACTAGCATTATCTGGAGTAGTAATAGGATCATTACGTCTAATAATTTTCATATAATTAAAATTAAATCTAACATCTCTAGCGTTAACATTAATATCGTCATAACTAGCATCAAGTAAAGCTATATTTTGAGGAAAACAATCAACAAAACGATATGTTAAAATATTACTTCTAAAACCTTGATCAAAAAAGTCTATATCTATTTCAGCTTTCATAAAAGGTTTTTCAGTATAACAATATGTATCATGTGCAGTTTGTTTAATCCATTCTAACATTAAAGATTCATGAACTGAATATTCTGATGATAAAAATCCAATAATCAATGCATTATCTGATGGTATAACTGTTGTTCCTGGTAATGACATATGACCAAATTCATTTTTAAGCGAACTTGTTTCAGTTTGTATTTGCGGAATTTCAGCTCTTCTTGATAGCATCTGAATTGTTTTTTGTCCAGGTAACGCAAAAGTTTTAATTAAGTTATTAAGCTCACCATTTTCATAACTATAAACGTGAGATGTGTCTGCTAATAATTTATCGTCAAACTTAATTGTGACCATAAAATAATACTTATGCATTAATTTAAAAACAGGATTATTTGATGCGATTGCTCTATAAAAATTGATTAATTTAGGAAAATCAGCAGCACCGGGTGGTGTAGAAATAATTGTACCTAATTTAGGTACAGGAATTGTTGGTGATTTTCTTATATCATCACGTTCTTTAAGAAATTTTGATACAGTCGCTTGATTTTTTGCATAATCGGTCGTCTTAAAACCATTTTGAATTGAATCATATGATCCTTTTTCAAGTAAATTATCTACAGTGCTACTAATATATTGCTCAAAATTTAAATTTCTTTGAGCAAATGCTTTTGCATCACTAGATGCATCTCTACCTAAATTAACTAAGGTGTTAATAGCATCTTGTTTGATTTTATTACCGAAGTTTTTTGCGTAATCTTTGGCCGCATCAACAATCCTTGTTTTTAAGCCACCTAACATCTCTTGGCGAGCCTCATATTCAAGAGTTCCATCATCTTGTCTCTCTAGAATATCAGTAGCTTTATTAATAAGGGTAGCTGATGCACCATCAACAATGAGATCAGCTAAAGCCATAATTACTTCCCCTTATTAAAGTTCAACAGCAGTTTCGTTGGTTTTCCAATATTGGAATTTAAATGTTACAGGAAGTGTTGCAATTCCTGGAGCTGCATTAGTAAATGCAACATTACCAACATCAAGTGGATAAAGACCAATTAATTCGTATGAATGTGTTCTTGTATCCATTCTATCGTTGAAAAGATCAAGAATAGCTTTTGCTTCAGTAGGTGTTTTAATACCACCACCAGCTGAACCAGCTTCAATAGCAGGATCACTAATAACACCTTTCCAGAAGAGAAGAGCTTCTCTGATAGACATGTCAGCATCACAGTTAATTGTGAGTGCCATCTGATTAGTCATTGTAAAATTAGTAGGAACATTGAACGGATAACCAAGATATGGAATATCCTGGAAATTTTGTTGACGACCAGGAAGTTCTGTACCTTGTGCCCACATTGTAATATTCTCTAATATTTCATCAACTTTTGCAATACCAGTACCAAGGATTTGAAGTTGGTATTGGTGCTGAAGTTTTACGCCTTTTTGTTTTAATTCAGCATAAAATTCATTAAGATTTTTTGGATAAGCCATAATGTTACTCCTTAAAAATATTCATCATCATTATTTATAGTTCTGAGAATATTTTTAGAATTTACAGCTTATTTCAAAATTTAGACCTTATAAGAAAGTCTTTGGAAGATACTCTATCATCTTTAATAACATTAATAGAAGTGCTTTTAACAATACCTTGATAAATTGGAGAATATTCTTCAGAGAATTCTAGAATACCTTGTTCTAAAAGTTCTTCAGCCAACTTAATTATCGTTTCTCGTTCAAGATAACTATCAGCTTCTTGTTTATAATGATCGTTACCATACTTATAAGAAAAATCATTATCAGTACAAAGTACTTCACATTTAATTGTACAAAGATGTTCACGTATTACAGACATAGCTGTATCAACCATGATAGGATCACCAAGATATTTCAATAAATCATTTTTTAATTTTTGCATTTTTCTTAGTTTTAGGTTTTGTGATATATTTGATATAAGTATTATTATCTTGAGGTATAGAAACTGTGGCAAGTTTATACATTTCTTCAGCAGATAATGTACATTGGTATCTATTGAGCTTGGACGCAGTATTTACATACTCTTCCATTGCCTGATTTTTAGTTTTTCCTTTACGAGAATCTTTCATACTAATCCATCTAATTAACATAAAAGTATCCCACTGGGAACGAAACGCGGGGTCCTCATCAAGGACCCCTGATTTGAAGCGTATGACATCTTTAAGATAGTCAAAAATTGTCATCTAATAAGTATTCCGTTGCAAAAATAGTTATTGTTGTATACGGGAAACACCTTATGAACTATATCGTCATCAGCAATTGTTACTGGAGTAACAGAAACTAGTTTATTAAGACGATCATCTTCATCAATTAAAAGGTGATTCTTTTTAAGTTTATTTGGAGAAACGAATCCACTCCAATTAGTTGTAGTTGCAAAAATCTGAGTACTTGTAGAACAAATAATTTTTCGTTCCTGTTCAAGATGATTTCTAACAACAACTTCATAAAAAGATTCGTCAGAGTTAGCGGTTAATTTGATTTCATCAATCAATGAGAAACTATAATTCTCATGACCATGATGATTCATTGAAAGGATTTGATAGGTTTTCATTTTATCGACAGCATCACTAATTTTCATTGTTTTGATGTTGCCCTTGCGATCTTTTACCATGATTTTTCCATTCAAAACCATTGTATACCTCTTGTGTTATGTAATTCCATGGGTCCTGAGTTGAATTTTCATCTCATTATTAAGATAATCAGGAATCTCAAAAAGTAAACTATCATGGTAAATTTTATTTCCATCACAAAGTATCTTAAAACTTTGATCATTAGACGATAAAAAAGAACTTCCAATTATATGAGTAGCCGATTCTTCAATATCTAATGTATCCATAACATTACTACCAATAGTCTTGTAATTCTTATTTTTAAGAACCATATTCCATTGATTGTCGATCATTGCATCAAGTTTTGTTTGATGTACAAGAACTGTTTCATCATTAACAAAATACTTTGGAGGTAAAATATTAGAAGATTTTCTCCAATTAAGTGCGGGGCGACATGTATTATAGAAAATTACAACTTGACCACTATGTTTATAAGAATAAACTTCTTCATTAATATAGTGATTAAACATCTGAGTTATTTTTCTAGTAATGTTAACCGTTAGATTTCCTTTACGATCAATATGGTCAACAGATTCATCTAAAATATATAGAAAAGCATTTGAGCAAACGTCAATAAAATTAACTAATCTAATATATTGCATGTTTCCTCCTTCAAAATTTCAGGTGTTATAATTTTTAAGAAGGTATCCAGATCATATGTGTATAAATCTGGTAAATTTTCATATCTTAAATGAATCATTGGTTCTGCTGATAGATATTTTTCAAGTTTATGATGTAACGCAAAGGATGTACCAATCCAGGCTTTGGTTCTATCTTTTTTAAATACAAGAATTGGAATTTTGGAATGTTTTGTTGCATCTTCAGTACATTGTTTCCAAAAGTCACGGATACAATTACCTTTAACACCGGTAAGATGTTTATCAAAAGATGCACCGCCATAACCACATTTAGCTTCAAATGAAAATATCTTCATCCACGAAACATCTTCATTAAGTGGCATAATATCTCCAGAAAGATCGGGATTTCCACCTGACATAGTAGGAATTCCACCGCTTGCCGCAGTTCTATAGAACCAATAGTCCTTATCTTGACCAGATGCCCATTTAGTTAGAATTTTTGAAAGTGCTCTTTCATATCCTGAGCCTTTACGTTTTCCATTTGTCATAAACTATGAATGCCTGTTTCAACTATTTCAACGTGTTGACTTATTGAAGTTTCATCAACTTCAATAACCACAATTTTTTCGTTAAGAATTTCCTCAACGTCATGTCGTATTGATTCAGGTATTAATCTAAAATCAATAATCTGTTTGTTAATTTCAAATTGTTGACGAGCTTCTGGATATTCATTAAATTTCTTTTCAAGTAATCCAGGTTCATCCATAAATCGTAAACATGTTTTTTGACCAAATCCACGACCCAAATCTTTATCTCCACGTGTTTTAACAAAACAGCTTGGAATTTCATCAGATCCGTCGCCAATAAGAATCTTAAATTGAAGATCTCTTTCAGGAGATCCCAAAGATTTATCTTTCAAAATATTTTCTTGGATTGTACTGATAATACAATTATCATCAATAAGTTGCAAGAAGTCATGATCACATGTTATTATAACAATTTTAATAGTTGGATTCTTATCTCTAATATACTGTTTTGAAATAGCAATAATATCATCACCTTCAGCGATTGGATACTCAACCATGACTCCCATACCATCACTTATAAGCTTAGGTAATAGAACTTCTTTTACATATTCAAAGAGTGGACCACGATTAAGCCCTTCAGGTTCTGCAGGACCTTGAATACGATTCAATTTATAAGAATCGAAAAATGATCTTCTCCAAATATCAATTTTTCTACAATCCATAGCAAATACCACATTTTCTTTATGAAGACGATATTTCTTCAGGAATTTGTTAATTGTGCTTATGAAGTTTCTATTGAAGATTGCCATGAAGTCTTCATCTTCAGAAAAATTAATCTTCCAGACGTCTTTTGGATCGTCTGGAAGATCGAAGTGGTCTGAATAAATCTTAATTGTTCTAAACGCAATTGTGTGAACAAGATAAGACGTATCCATTAATAGATAACCGTCATCGGTAAATGACTTTACAAGACCTTTCATTAGTCCCATTTGATTTTTCTCTCTTTTTGATTGTTTTGAAGTTATAACTCTTCCACAATTAAAGATAAATCAAATTTTTACAATGTAAACTGTCAACTAAAAAATATTTTCAGTATATTCACCACACCAATCCGATTCAGGAAATGCAGGAACGGCATATTTAGAAACAACAATGTTCTTTTTCTTATTACCGTCGGTCTTGTCCTCTATTGTTATAGTGATCGGAGTTGGTGGATACCGTCTGCAAAAGCCTGTACGAGGCTCAAAAAATTTGCAGTTTTTACAAACTTTATCGTTCATTATTCTCTATCTTTTTAGTTACTAAAGTTCTGGGAACTCATCTTTAATGGTCTGTTCAAGATCATCGCCTTTAAGTTCAAGTGCCCAACTTACTACGTTCTTAAGATTTTCTTTTGGACCAGTTACGGTAAATTCAATCTCACGACCAAAGTTAGTTTTGGTAAAGTTGTTAGCTTCAACTTTATATTTCTTAGCAATTGCTTCAATATCACCAATTTCAGTTTTGAAAACAGAAAGACTAATTGTAGGTTTATCGCTATTGGATGCTTCTACTTCTTCGTCTTCTACTTCTTCGTCTTCTACAGGTTCTTCTGCTGGTGGTTCTTCTACTGGGGGTTCTTCAAGAGCAGGTGGTTCTTCTACAGGACCTTCTACTTCTTCTTCTTCAGCTTCAGTAATAACAGACATATAAGCAGAAACAATACTATTATCTACTTCGTTATGTTCGTTAAGTGGTTCTTCTCTCTGTTGAATAAGGAATACACCTTCATCACCATAAGTGAATACACCAGTTCTGCCCCATGCATCTTTAACTGCAACCCACGTGAAACCTTCCATATTGTGGTTTTCATTAATAGTTGTTGCTAATTTACTAGTATCGAATTTGCTAACATCTTCGAACTTCTTAGAAAAAGCTAGTACTTCAAAACGCTCGCCGTTTTTATTTTCTACTAACTTACCATTTTCAAGCTGATCTACTTCTTTAGATCTTTCGCTGATAATTTCATTATAAGCTTCAAGAATAGCTGCTTTTGTGCTTTTCATTGCATATGCTCCTTGTTATTTAAAAGATATCTTCTTGTTTTATTTATTATTGTAGGCCGGTAAAACTCATCAAACCGTATCTAAATCTAAAATCATGTTCAATTTCACGTTGTCCACGTTGATAACTAAGTGCAAGTCTTCCAACATTTGAAAGCCAACATCCTTCGAAATCAACAGAAAACATAGGTTGTCTATATTCACTTAAGATATAAACAGACATATTAACTAACACACTGCTTAGTTCTTCTTCATAACCGTGACAATCATTAGCTAACATTGAATACCATTTATCTAGAAAACGATATTGATGCCAATCACTCGACAGCATATATTTAACTGTTACAATTTTATCATCTTCTCTAACACCAGTAGGGAGAGGAAAAGTTCTACCTCTTATAGGCATACTTGCTGAAAGAATCTCTCTTTCTGGTATATCAATCGATGTAAGATTGAAAGTTAAATTGTCAATACCGGCTGACGGATCAATTTGTTTAAATGGAATAACTAGAATCCATTTATTACCAGTACTGAGATTATATGCTGACGAAATTAGTGGCATTTATTGTACCTTAAGTACCTTGAAAGCTATACCTTTAAGTCCAAGAACAAGCATATCTTCTGAAGTACTAATCACTTCTCCACCAGCAGCTTTAATAGCTTCAATAATTACATCAGCTTCTTGCTGATTAAATGGTGGTAGAAAATTCTGCTGTGTTCCAACAGTCGTAAATCCTGCAGTGCCAAGTGCTTCTGCGAACTGTCCCTTACCAAACGGGGACGACATTGCGCCTTTTGGAGGCAAATTACCATTGCTCATTTCTCAATCTCCTTTGTTTTAATTAAAAAATGTTCTATTATATTTATAAGGAAAAGCGATATTAATCAATATCGTATCCACCATAGACGTCATCGCTATTGATACCATCATAATCATCAATAGCATCTTCACTATAATCAAAAATATCGTTAGATGAATCTTCAATCCATTCATTATTTTCATATTTTTCATTAGTGAATTCTTCTTCTTTGCGACCATCAGTTCCGTCAAGTGAAGAATCAATATTATTCGATGCTCCAATAACATCTTCATAAGATGGATCTCTTCTAACGCATGTCATTTGCCATACATATTTACTTAAAAGAGGATTTAAACCATCTATTTGTAGATTTCTATCAATAACCTTTGTTATTTCATATTCTTCATGGTTTTCATCATGAAAATCTAATCTAAAGAAGTCACCAGCTTTTGGTGCAATATTCCAATTTGGTCCACCACCATCAACAGTTGATGTTTCAATATGATAACCAAGAATACCTTCTGCTGAACCAGATACTTCTCCATTTAATGTATTATCTAATGTAGTTGACCAAGATCCACTAAGTGTTCCATAAGTATTTCGATCATCGTAAGATTCAGTTTTATAAACATAATCGTTATAAAGTCTTGGATTTCTTACAAATGGTTGATCAAATGTTCCACTTAAATAGCCGCTAGTATTACCAGAAATTGTATCAATAACCCAACCATCAAGTATTGAATTTGATACAGATCCACTAACATAACCAGTTCCAGAAGTCATCGCTCCAATAAGAGATGTTACAAAGTTTGCTGATGTTGTAGTACCAACAAGATCTCTAAATTGCTCAGTAAAATCATCAATTAAAATAAATGCTTCCATGTCTCCATCAGTTTCAAAACCAAACTTATTAAGAAGTTCGATATCACCTTTGGATTCCATGTAAATAACTACATGAGCTGAAAGCCAGAATGATTTTGCAGGTTGTTCTCCGTAAATATAATCAAAATCAGTACCTGAAAGCTGATAGGCGTCAACGTTATGTCTAAAATAAGACGCGTCAACACCATACGAATGTATCAATTCCCTAAAATAATTACGTTGTAATTGTTGTTCAGGTTCAAGAATTCTTCGATTAGCATATCGGAGACTAGTTATTGTTCCTGGATGTTTTGCCATTTTTCTTGTAAGTATCTTTGATAAATTTTATTTGCACAAATAATAGGTCTAATATTATACTTTTGACATCTTTCTAAAATTATTTCTCCATAATCAGAATTAAGCATTTTATATGCGTCTATTAATGATTCTTCAAAATAACTAAAAAATTCTTTAAGGTAATCAAGACGATTAATATCACAAGTAATTTTTTCAAGTTCTGTTAAAACTCTACCTTCATAAGTATCAACATAACGTTCTTTAATTTCAGAATTATCTACAGCGTTTTCATCTTCAGGTTCTGGTTCATTAATTTTCTTAATATTATCAGCACGTTCTTTTTCAGTATCACGTTCTTTCTTTTCATCGTCTTTTTCATCTCGATCATCATCTAATTGATCTTCAACTGCATCATTTCTTCTCATTGCTCTTCCGACAGCAAGTTTACCAGTAAATCCATAAGGATCATTTTTTTCAGAACCAGCATTGAAAGGATATATTCCTTCTTTTAGTCTATCGTATTTCATATTTTACCCCATAAAGAATTTTGTAAATGTGTAAGTAGACTTGAGTTCATCAAGTAATGCTTGCTTTTCGGCAAGACCTTCTTCCTTAACTGTTGCATTAATAAGACCACCGCCAAGTAATTGAGTGCTATTATATTTTGCTCTCACATAACCGATGACTTCTTTTGCACATGCTAACGCGTATCGTTTAACCCAGCTTTCTCCATATTGTTGATCATCTGGACGAATAGTGTTAACACCAACACAAATATAACCTTTCATATTTGTTTCAGTTGGATCAGGAATTAATGTTAGTAGTTGTTCACGTTCATTGAATTCAAAGTAGAATTTAGCAGCAGTTAGTCGATTAATCATATCTACATATGACATTGCAGCTTCAAAATCAACCCAGCTTCCCATACTGCTTGACCATGGAACTGGAAACATACCAGCGTTCCACATAGTATTTTTTACACTAAATAATACATTAATACCACCAGTAACATCCCCATAAATTGTACTTTCTTCAAGCGCAAAAACGGAAGTAACATTACCATCAAGCGTAAATCCACTTGTTGAATATTCTTCAAGATCGAGACCGATATATCCAACTTCTTGAGTTACATATTTTGTAAACTCTTCAACTGCATCGTTAATACAGTCAGTTAAAGTATCTTCGGTAATCTCAACTTGAACAAGTGGATATCCCAATTTTCTCATGATCCAGTCTTTAATATCATCTTCAGACTGTACGCTAAAATTTAGATAATTACTCATTGTCTTTTTTACCTTTTTAAATATTTATAATACTAAAGAGCATTAGGCAGACTTATTAGAGGCTCATCATAATATGAATTAATTAGTTTTTCAAGATCGGAATTAATTAATTCGTTAGTAAGAGTTTCACCAATTCCAATTAATCTTTTAGTCCAACGACTTGTTTCTCCTCCAATTTCTATTATATATACAAGACTTTTCTCAGGTGAATTATAATCAAAACTAATTACTATACTTATTGGAATAGATTTTTTAATGGGATGTGTAGGAATCATGATTTCAATTGAATTATAATCTTTCTTTTCATACATTTTCATATATTCTGGAACGTTTAATTTGGTTCCAACTAATTTAAATGCACCATATGCATCACGATAATTATCTTCAGTTATGTCTAATTCGAATTCATCTACATGAAGTTTTTTAAGTTTATTCAACCATGAACCAAACATTTTATCTATCTCTGCTTTTTTATTAATTTTAAAAGCTTCCATCAATTTTTTAAATTTCATAAACTTCTCCTAAAAAGTTAGTTTACTTTTTCCTTTTCATGATTATTTATTTCAAACGAAGGAGTTTTTAAATGGGAAAAGGCAGTAAGCCAAGACCTGTAGATAAGAAGAGATTTGATAGTAATTATGATAAGATCTTTGGAAAGAAACAGGTTGATAAGAAAAACAAAGAAAAACGAGAGGAAAAACGGTAATGTCTCATGATATTCCTGTACTTAATGTTCGTGGTAAAAGTTTAGCAGAAGCATATGAAAATGCTCTTATTGAACTTAATGAAAATGGCCGCAGAATCAGCACACAATATGATAAACCTGGAGATCCACTAAGTGTTGATGCAACAATGAATCTTACAATTGAAGATCCATTGGCAGAACCAATGATTCATAAAGCATTTCCTGGCGGTATTGAAGATTTACGTGAATATGTATACGAACTTCAAGGTGCTAAAGATAATTGGGTTAAAAACATAAATGATCCTAATGATACTCGCTGGGAATATACCTATCATGGTCGTTTGAAGAATTATGGTACTTGGAAAGAAATTTGTGGTGGTCTAATGCCACAATCATCTACTTGTGGTGATTTTGAGGTTGATCAAATTGAAGCTGTTATTCAGAAACTTTGTGATCAACCATATACTCGTCAAGCTCAAATGATTACTTGGATGCCAAATCTTGATATGGATTGTTATGATCCTCCATGTCTTCAGTCGCTTTGGTATCGTATTACCGAAGATGAGGATGGTGTTCAATATCTAAATTGTAATGTACGTTTTCGAAGTAACGATGCATGGGGTGCAAACTTCATGAATATGTTTGGCTTCATTATGTTTAACAAAGAAGTTATTGCAGATGAAGTTGCGAAACGAACTGGTAAAGAAGTTCGTCTTGGACGTCTAAATTGGCAAGCTGATTCATATCATATTTATGGTAAAGATGTTACAAACGCACAAGCATTGCTTTTTAACCGTCTTGATAAAACTACTTTTGAACAACGTGTATTTGAATTTACTGATGAAATGATTCAAGATATGTATAATGAAGCAGAATCAATGATTTTACAAAAAATTGCAGATCAAAATGCTAAAATGGAGAATTAATAATGGCTAAGAAAAACGAACGAAAAGAAGAGATGGTTGACCATCCTAAACATTATAATTCTCATCCGGCTAATATTGAATGTATTGATGTTGTCGAACCTATGTCATTCAACATTGGAAATGCGATTAAGTATCTATGGCGCAACGGCCTCAAAAAGGAAGAAGGGCTTGAAGATACTTCTAAACAAATCGAAGATTTAAATAAAGCGATTTGGTATGTTAATCGTGAAATAGAACGTCTCTCAAAGAAGTAAAAACTTCTCCTCTCGCATATTAGGCAGCCTTTATGGCTGCCTTTTTTATTGCTTAATCTTCGTTATCATCGATCCAATAACCTTCAGGATCATGGGTTGTTGGTTCAATACCTTGATTTATAGCTGATGATATTCTTAATAACATAAAACCTGCAGGAATTTTTGAATAATTTTTATAATAAGTATTTAACATATTAACAAGTTTTTCAAATTCGTCAGGAATTTTTTTCCATGATGTATCACCTTGAGATAAATCATCTATGATATTTACTAAAAAATTATTAAGTTTTTTTCCAAAATCTTTTCTTTCATCTTTCGGTTGATCTGCAACAAGCTTAGTTATATAATCTGTAATTAAATCTATTTCAACAGCAGCTTGAACTGGTTTTTCAGTTTTTCTGCCAGTCCGTTTATTAATAGCATCAGTAAGTTTTGATGTAATATTTTCAGGTGTTACAAGACTTCCACCAGCTTTTTTTCCATTAATAGAATATGATATTTTTGAATGTTTTGAATTTACTATAAGTTCAACAACAATTTTATCACCTTCATATTCAAAACTAATTATAGTTTTTATACCGTCAGTTGTGGTATCTATATCAGATTGTTTAACATCGGAAAAATCGCGCTTTAATATCTGAATAAATGAATTTATCAATTGATCATTTTCTTTGTCTTTAATTTTATTAGATATTTTGTAAATATCTTCAATACGAAGATCATCTATTAAAGAATTAACAATAGATCTTGCATTTTGGATAGTTATATCACCACCTAAAATATCAACTAAATCTTGAGGATCAACTTTTGATAAATTTTTCTTAACATTAGCTCTAATTTGGTCTTCTTTAGCTTCTATAAGAAGATTGAAAAATTTCTTAAATTTCATTTTATTTCCTTTAATTAACAACAAATCCAAGAGTTGTAATTTCTTCATCAGCATCATAACGATCGTTACTTTCTTGTGCTTCAAAAGCTTCACCAATAGTTTCTGGATTAGTTTTATGAATTTCGCTATATACTTTATTAAGGAATTCATCCATTTGTGATTGTTCTTGTTCAAAAGACATATCAAATTGATTAAGATGTATTGGGAATTGTTGAACACCAACAACAGTAAATTCAGCGTCATAGAAGAATTCAACATTTTGCTGTTTAAGAATATAAAGTGCCCATACAGCTGCCATTACATGGTCATCATGTCTTCCTTTAGTAGCTCTATATGTAAATGTAGCACCAGTTTCAGCTTTTTCAAAATACTCTAGTTCAGTAAATAATTGTTTATTTCTAATAAGAATATTTAATTTAGGATGATCGAAATAATCTCTAAATGTTTGACAAGCATCAATTTTTAGTTTATTGTTACTTAAAATACCGAGTTTTCTATGACCAATAGATGCAACATTTTCATATTCATAAATTAAATGTAAGAATTCTACAACAGTATTTCCCATATTATTAGCTTCCACCATAATTGGAGCTTTATTATAAAGTAATCCAAGTTTAGCTAATAGATATGCTAGTTTTGCAGGAATAATTTTATTGTCACTAAAATAACATACTTCTGCAACTCTCTCAGTTGGATTAGTAATATCAAAAATTGAAATAACACTAAAGTCATTACCAGTACCATCAGCAGGATCACAGCCAATTACATAACATTTGTCACGATCTGGTTTTTCATACATTTCAATTTTAAATTCATGAATACTTAAATTAGTAGTATCTGGAGGATTTTCCGATAAAAACTTTCTTTTACGTGGTAATCCTTCAAGATTAACAAGTGTATATGTTGATCCCAAGAATTGATTTCCAAACTCTTGATTAAATTTCTTCATATCATAGTTAAATGATACTAATTGAGTTTCTTTCCATTCTTCATCTCGACCAGGTACATCCCACCAATCGATTTTAAAATCAGTCCAACGAACTTTATCTGTTCCTTTTCCAGTAACAGCACCGTTATATGTATCATAAAATAAGTTACCAGTACCATTAGGTGTTGAAACCATCACACATTTTGTATTTTTAGATGAAGAGATAATTGGATAAACAGATTCCCAAAGTTTATTCATAATATTAACTGGAATAAACGCAGCTTCATCAATAAGTAGGACGTTACAGGATTTTGAACGAGCTGAGTCAGCGGTTGTAGATGAACCTTGAATAATACAACCATTTGAAAGTTTAATTTTTCCTTTATTCCATTCAACAACACTAGGTTTTAACCATTTCGGTAATAACTCAAATGCTAAAGCTATACGTGACATAATCTCAAGTGCTGTTTCTTGTTTATTGGCAATGATAAGAATTCGTTTATCCTTATTAAAACACATTAACCAAGTAGCAAAAATACAATATGAAGTCGTTTTACCAGTTTGTCGAGCAGCTAATACAACTACACGATCATCATTAATCATTGTGTTAATTAATTCAGCCTGTTTTGGATAAGTCTTAATAATATGCTGACCTTTATCCAAACTAACAATTGTGTAATAATTTTCTGCGAAATAAATTGGATCCATCATACACTTTAAATATTCTTGAGATTTGAATAAATGAGTGTCATAAGGAAGAGGTACGGAACTATTCTCTGTTAGTCCATACATGTTTCTGTAGTTTAGTTGCTCGTAAGCGTCTTCTAAAAGTTGAAGGTGTTCTTCTCTGGTTTTCTCGCGATGTTCGTAAATTTCTTCAAAGTGAAGTTCTTCACGAGCCATTGGTTTAACCATGTCTATTTGCATCGTTAAATCTCCTATTTTTACCAAAAATTAAAATAGAGATAATTGATCATCCTCATTTGTTTGAGCTTGGTGGACTGATCGTTTTATCTCGTCAATGTCCGCGTCAGTTTCAATAGAAACAATTCGATTTCTATCTCCCTGACTTATATAATCAACAGAGACTTCATCATAATCATCAATAAAATTGTCTAATTGACCAAAATTTAGATGACCGACATGCTCATTGTTGAATTTCACGGTATATGAATTAATACTATTTTTAGTAATATTGATGTAATTTTTGTTTTTATGAGGAGGAACTTTAATTCCAAGTATATTTGCAGTAATACTTTTAATGATAGACCAGTTATTGGTATAACCGTCTCTATTAGCAATTAATTTTGCAGTTTTTAATGCTTTAACAACCTCGTTCTCATCATATATATCCAGTTCTTTTGCAAATTTCTTTGTAATATTTTCTGAAGTTATATTTTCCCATTCTTCTCTATCAAAAGATTCTGTTACAGGAACTTTAAAAGCTTCCATAATTTGATCGAATTTCTCGTTAAATTTTCCGCCTTTCATTTTCTTATAAATTCCCATAATGTATGCATAGTTTTTTCCCTTACCTGATTTTTTAGCTAATTTCTTAGCTTTTGACCATTTCTTTTCGTCAACACCTTTAGGCATTTTCTTGTTTATCCTTTAAAAACTTAAGCACATCTAATAAAATTTTATTCCACATATCATTTAGAATATTTGATGTTATTTTTTCACCGATATTAAATTGTTTATAAACACTAACATTATTAATAATATTATATCTACTAATATCAACGACAAATATATCGTCATCTAACATATATGTAGCAATTTGAAAAGAAATATTACTTTGATTAAAACGTAAATACAATACTTTTTCATCAAAATTTTCTCTTTTAATTGATATATCGTTTGGTTCTATAGCAACCAAATTATCTATAATTAAATTTTGAAGATCATTTACTAGAGTATCAGTTTTTTGTACTTCAATCGAAAAATCATCAAAATAAATTTTAAGATTTGTAACATCTCTATCAAGATTTTTAATGATATTATCAATTAATCCAGATTTTGTTAATTTAAAAGCTTCTTGTAATTCATGAAATTTCATTAAAATTTACTTCTTTTTGTTATTGGCTTTTAAAAATTTTTAATTTTGAATGTTGGAGCTTCATTAGCAGTAAAAGATAATTCTTCGATTTCATCTTTAGAAAACCAAAAACCTTGTGTTTCTTTACTACCTTTAAAATCAATTGGATTTTCCCATGTTCTTATATGACAATCTTCATCTTGAATTGTTAAAATTCCAACTAATAACATTCTATCGTTATAAACTAGAGCTTCAACTTCTTCGTTTTGTTCCAAAAAATGATTAAGACGTTTCCAATAATCATTCAAAGTTGGAAGTTTAAAAGCTTCTGAAAGTTCTTGTACTTTATTTAAAAATTTAGACATGTTAATCCTCTTTTGATTATTTATATATAAAGATCAAAAGTCTACACCAAATGTGGTGCTAGTGTCACTACGCTGTCGCTCCGTTGTCTACACCACAAGAGAATATTTCATCGAGCGAATGCAACTATAAGAAGAAGAGAGAAGAAGTGTCTCCAGACACCATACCCAACTAGCCAAACAACCATCCCTTATCGGGAGACCCAGGTCTAAATAATCCATTTTTCGTTAAAGTAAACTGGTTCTAGATCTTTTTTAAAATTTTATGAAAAAAAGTTATTTTTCTTAATCTAGAATAGCAATATTAATATCTTCATTATTTTTTCCAATCGTGAATACAGAATCGTTAACGTGTCCGATATGCTGCCACTTAGAAAACTTAATTTTTGAACGAAGATCATTTCCCTTAAATAAAATATCAAACTGATCAGCTATAAGATTTTCAATTTCTTCAACTGAATTAAAATCTTTATCACTTATTTCCCAAATATCATCAGATAACGCAAATAGACGATAAACAGTTTGGATTTCATCATCATATTCAGTATCTTTCATATCTTGACGAACAACAACGAATCCCCAATAGTTTTGTGGTGAAGCTTCTATTGAAGAGATAGATGTAATAATATCAATCTCATTTGTAAGTATATCGATTTTCCAGCGACCTAATGAAATATTTACAAATCTTTCTGGTGCATTTATATCAGTCATTTCAGCAATAAATCTTCCAAGTTTAGAAATTTTTGGATATTTAAATGCTTCCATTATTTCATTAAATTTTTCATTAAAGCTCATATATAATCCTTTAAAAGTTTTATTCTATTTATTTACTTTTACGAAAATTAGATTATATAATAAGGACGCGATAATTAACTAAATAGAGAGATGTATTAATATGGATGAATTGTCCAAAACCTTTCCAATGGATGATACCGAGTTTAATCGGTACTTTCCCTTTCCAAGCGCTCGTGATGGGCAAAGAGAAATTGTAGAAGAAATTCTTAATCATTACCGTGAAGGTAAACGAGCTGTAGTTTTATGTGCACCAACTGCTGTAGGTAAATCTGGTATTGCAACATTTTTTGCTCGTTACTTTGGTTCAGCATATATTTTAACTGGTCAAAAGACGCTTCAAAATCAATATATGAGCGATTTTAAAAAGATCGGTATGCGTATGATTAAAGGAAAATACAATTATAAATGTAAAATGAATCCCAAGCTTAAATGCGATATGGGAGTATGTGCATCAAGTAATGTCGATTGTTCAGATTGTACTTATACTGTTGCACGTGAAAATGCTTATTCATCACCGCTTACTGTATTTAACTATACGTATTTTTTAAATATGGTTCGTACTAGTTATAAACATCATTCATCAAGAGAATTTTTAGTTTTAGATGAATGTCATGGAGTTGAAGGTCAACTTATTGATTTCATGACAGTAAAACTTTCTGTCGATGACTTTAAAGAATTTGAAGTTAGAGGCATGGTTAAATTTCCAAAAGATTATCTTTCCGAAGATGAAAAATTTGAATGGCTATTTGGTCCAGCAAGATCATCGATTAAAACAACATTAGCATATGAACAATCTGAACTTGAAGATATGCATTTAGATGATCCAAATTATTATGATCAATCTAGGAAAGTTTCTTATTTAGATACATTAGTCTGCATGATAAACAGACTTGAAGAACAGATGCTTGGTAGTGGTTGTGATGGTGTATGTATTCAAAATAAAACATATGATATTACGTTCAAACCATTAAAAGCATCATCTTATGGTGATCATTTTCTACATTCTTACGGAGATAGAATATTAGCAATGTCAGCTACTGTTTTTGATAAAGATCAATTCTGTAGAGATGTAGGATTAGATCCTGAAGTAACTGCATTTGTATCATGTGATTCACCAATACCAACCGAGCGTCGTCTAGTATATGATTTGAACGCTGTAAGTTTATCTTATAAGAATAAGGAGAAGAATAAACCCTTACTCGCTGAGTTGGTATCGGATATCATGGAAATGCATGAAGGTCAACGTGGAATTATTCATACAGTTAGTTATGATATAGCTAAATACTTGATGGAAACTATTAATACTGATAGATTTGTAATGCCACGTGGAGAAACACGAGAAGATGAACTAGAAAAATTCATTAAAAGTGATAGAGAAGATTTAGTATTAATTTCTCCTTCACTAACTGAAGGTATATCTTTAGACGACGATCTAAGTAGATTTACGATCGTTTGTAAACTACCATATGGTAATATTGGTGACCCCTGGATCAAGAAAAGAATGAATTTGTCTCAGAGATGGTACAATAACGAAACTATTCAATCTTTAGTACAGATGACTGGTCGTAGTGTTAGAAGTGCTGATGATCATGCTGTTTCATATATTCTTGATAATAGCTTCCAATGGTTTTATAAGAATAACGGGTCCAGATTTCCAGATTGGTGGAAAAATTCACTTAGGAAAATGACATAATGGATGAATATGATATTGATAAAGAACTTGATTCTTTAATGGAAATTGGTGGTGCAGGAAATGCTGAATTTCCAAGCCATGTATCAGATGATACTAAAGATCTTTTTGATTCAGCAGAAAGTGTTTTAAGTGTTAGACTTAAAAAGTATAGTAATTCTGTTAGAGAATCTCTACTTCTTAATGATATGAATATCCATGAAAAAGCAATGGTTTCACCAGCAATTCATCATGGATTTGTTAATTGTTTGTTTGCTGAAAAACGTAAACTTAAACAACTTGAGAAGCTTGTTGAAGAAAAGGAAACAGAATATATTGAAAAATTCGGTCGTCCTGATATTCCAAGATATAAAACAGAACAACAAGCTAAAATGTGTGATGCTGTTGTAAAAATTAGAGATACAATTGAAGAACAAAAAGAAATTATTAGATACCTTGAAAGTATCTGTAATATGATGTCAAAATTTGGTTTCGATATTAAAAACTGTGTCGAAATGATGAAAATGATGTAAAGGAAAGAAAGAGATATGTTTAAAGTAATCTTGAAAAATATTATTGAAAAGACTATTCTTAGTGTAGATACTGGTAAATTGCCATCTAATAAAGCGGAAGAAATGACACATAGAATCGCTAAAACACAAGATGGTAAGAATGATTTTACTGTAGTTGCTGCTCGTCCTGATGGTAGTGTTGGTACTCATATTGAAACAACTGGTGGATTTGGCGTACTTAAAATTGATGCTGATAAAACCGTAACTGAAGCTACTGAATTTGGATCTTATCAAGTTTTTACTAAAGGTGAAAAGGTAGTTGCTTCTATTGATATTTGTTATATTGTTGGAATTATTGAAGAAAAATGATTTTATCCGTCAAGAAGACCAAAAATAGGCTGAAGATATCGTCGTCTAATTTGGAATTACTGAATTTCATACGGAGACGTCTTACAGTAAAAAATCCAAATTATCGCTTCACGCCTTATGGACAAGAAGAAGTTTCGTGCATCTCTCCGAGCTTCACTTTCATGAATGGTCTTCTATTCGATGTTCTCAAGGAGGCTAGACTCTATGATCCAGATGTTAAAATTGATCTTGGAGAAGCAAAAACATCTGCTATTCCTTTTTCAATTGATGTGGATGAGCTAGAACCTCCTGAGAACACCGTTTTTAAATATCGTGATTATCAACGTGAATCGATTGTACAGGGTTTAAAATTTGGAAGAGGAATATTTGAACTTGCAACCGGTGCAGGTAAGTCATTAGTAATTTATGGGCTCATTAAGAATATTTGGAAACATACTAGTAAGAAAAATGTTCTTGTATTAGTTCCAAATGTTCAGTTAGTAGCTCAAATGGCTTCCGATTTTATTGAATATGGCTGTGATCCATCAATAATTTGTAAATTTACTGCAACTATTGAAAGAAAGATTAGTCCAGTAGCCAATATAATTATATCTAATCGTAGTTGGTTAACAAAACATGCTGATGAGCTTCCAGATATTGATATTATGATCATTGATGAAGTTCATATGATGTCTGATTCTGGAAGCAAGACTTTTAAAATGGCAAATAAGATTAAAACTGAAGTTAGATTTGGTTTTACTGGTACGATGCCAGAATGGGCAATGTCAAAGTGGAATGTTATAGGTGTAACTGGTCAAATTCTTAAAATTAAGAGAGCTAGAGAATTACAAGATACTGGTTATGTAGCAAAAACAAAAATTGTTTCAGTTCGTTTTAAACATGAACGAAAACCTCAAACAGATCCTGAACTTACTGCTTTATTAAAAGAAGCACGTGCTGCTGAAGATGAAGATGCTGTTGGATTAATTAAATTAGAAATAGCAAAAGCTCGTTTTCCAACAGAATGGCGTTTCATTGAAGATTGTATGTTTACAAATCAATTTATGTTAAGAATGATGGCAAAATTTGATGGTAATACTATTATGTTATACGATCATGTTGAGCATGGAAATAAATTAAGAGAATATCTTGAGAAAATAGCTCCAGAAAAACAAATTTTTCTTATTGATGGTAGTACATCTGTCGATTATCGTGAAAATGTTAGAGTAGCTATGGAAGCTAGTGATAACTGTTTTTTACTTGGTAATAGTAAATGTGTAGCTGTGGGTATGAATGTAAAGAATATTAAAAATGTTGCATTTGGATTTTCTTCTGGATTAGCAGCATCCAAAATTATTCAGTCTATTGGCCGTGGATTACGTCTAAAAGATGGCAAGACACATGTCAGAATAATTGATTTTTATCATGAATTAAGATATTCTCAAGCACATTATACCGAAAGATTAAAACTATACGGTAAACATTACGGAATCAATTCTTCTGACATTGTTCAAAAATTTATTGATGTACAATACGGTAATGAATTATCTAATTTCTAGATTTACTCATTAATCCTTCAAGCTCTTCGTCACTAAATAATTCGAATCCTTTAATACCAAAATCATTTTTAATTTGGTCTTTAAATTCTTTAATAGAACCGTCGAAATCCATTTGTCCAATCAAGAATGTAATGGAATTTTTAAGATTCTTCAGATAGTATTCTGAGGCACCCATAGCTTCTGTTAAAGCTTGCTCATAGCTTTGTGTAAATTTACTCATCTTCAGTTCCTTCAAGCAATGACCCTTGATCATCAAAAAATTTGAATGTAATCAAACCATTTTTGACTTCCATCTCTATAAAGTACGGTGAAGCCGAAATTCTTCTTATATCTTCTTTATTGATTTTTGAATGTTGGTGTTGAGTAACCAATGAATGGTGATCACCATCTTCAAGAAACCAAAAAACAACTCTATCAAGTCTAGGATCATATTTCTTTATTCGATTTCTAATATCCTTGACAAGTTCAGTACCTTCTAGTCTTCGCCAGGTTGGCTTTTCGCGTACAGGTTCCTCTTTATCTTTATCATCTGCTTCTTCCTCAATAGAGGTATGTTCCTTAGCTTTCATTTCCCAAGGCATATCCTCATTAAGCATTTTTCTATATGCATTTAGATATTTTCTATCACTATTCATATCAAAAATTTCTCCATAAAGTATCGGTAGTATTTATAAATATCTAAAAGTAAATTCAGGATTAATATGACCATGAAAAAGTTTCTTGAATCATATAATAAAGCTCTAGATGATCTAGAAAATTTAGATGAAGCAATTAAGAAGACTGTTTCCAGAACAAAAGATGGGAAAGTTAATGTTTCATACAAATCTACTAGATCAGGTTATAGAGTAAAGAAAATTAAAGGTAGACCTGTCGAAGTTCGTATGTCACCAATTGAAAGACGACATCGTTCAGAAGCTGCTAAGAAAGCTGCTAAGAAACGTAAAAATAAGACTAAAGTTAAGAAAAGTCAAACACGCGTTAAGAAAAAGAAGTTACGTAAATAAAATGAAATTCGAAAATCTTAAACTTTTCCTAGAAACTAATGTTGCTGACGAAGAATTACTTAGATTATTTACTTCTAATGTTATTGATGCAGCTAATCAGCATGAAGCAAGACAAATTGCAGCTCAATATAAAGCTGTTTTAGAAGAGCCAGATTCAGATTATCATTATCTTGCCAAACCATATGAAGTTGTTATGAGACAAGCTGTGGGTTATTGGAAAGTTAATAAAAAGGCGCCAACTAAAGAGTGGCTTTTAGATAAGATGGAAGTAGCAAAGCAAAAATTTCTGTAAGACAATATTTATATTTTCAAAATAGAAAATCAAATTATTTATAAATAAATATGAAAACTAAAGAGGAGATTTCATAATGCCAATTAGACAAATTAATAGTCCTGGTGTTGAGATTCGTGAAATCGATAAAAGTCAGGCAACTCCTACTATTGTTGGAACTGGCGTACTCGTCATGGGTTATGCTAACAAAGGTGAAGCATATAATCCTGTTGATGTAATTTCGATCTCAGATCTGGAAACAAATTTCGGTAAACCAACCAATGAAGCCGAGAGATATTTTTATTATACCTGTAGCGAAGTTCTTAATGAGAACGGTAGTCTTGTTGCAGCTAAATTGCCATATAGTAATGACATGGATACTAAGTATAAGTACGTTTCTGTGAATGTAGATGGTGGTACTACACCTAATCAAGTAGATATTGCTACTGTATCTGCCGATCTTCCTGAGATCAGCGGTGCTGTTATTGAACTTGAAAGTACTTCTGCTACTCTTGCTAACTTTGTAAAAGTTACTGCTTCTACTGTTAGTGAAATTGATAGAGATGATTATGATGTTCTTGCTGCTGGTGGAACATTTGCTGATCCTGGTGGTGGCGAATTTGTAATTGTTAACGAACTTAAAGATACTCGTACTGGAGCAAAATTTGACGAAGGTTTATTCGTTACAGTTGTGGATCCAATTCACGGTATGCTTGCTCAACGTGCAATTGCAGATCCATCTACTCCTGATGCTGATATTATGAAAATTATAGCTGAGGGTGAACTTAGTGGTAGTACCTTTATTGATAATCTTTCTGCTACATACGCAGGATCTTCAATATCTGAAAATATGATGAATTATTTCCCTGCTATTGAGTTTGTTGACAATGGTACAAATATCTCTAATGAATTCAGTGATTATGTAACTGTTATTGTTTCAAAAACAGTTTCTAATCCTAATAGTAATGGAGATCTTAACGTTGTTATTCAAGAAGCATGGTCTGGTTCACTTAAAAATACTGCTATTGATACATCAACTGGTCAATCAACATATATCGGTGACGTAATTAATCGTAATTCAGTTTATATTAAATGGTATGCAACAAATCCATCTAATGCAACTACACTTGCTGGTAATATTGCTGATACTGATTGTTTCTATACTATTCCGCAAGATATTAGTCTTGCAACATTTACAGCAGCTGAAGCCGTTAAAACTATTGTTGGTCAAAGCGTTGTTCCTGATATGGAAATTGTAATGGAAAAAGTTGCTAATATTGATGATCGTCAGATTGATATTGTTGTTGATGGTGGACTTTCCACTATTTCACAGTTTGTTACTTCTGGTGTATTTGATCCAATTAATAAAGCTATTAGTCCTGGTGCATCATATCCAATTACAAGTTCTACTGATACATCTAAATGGCGTGCCGTTGCAACAGCAATTGATAATTTCTGTAAGAATGTTCGTAAAGATTGTATGGGTATTGTCGATGTTCCTCGTAACCTCGTACTTGATGCAGATAAAAAGTATATTAGAAAGACTGCTCCTACTCAGACTTTCTCTAATACCATTGCACCAAAACTTAAATTCTGTACTGGTCTAAACAGTAGCTATCTTGCAGCTTATTCAGATTGGACACGTGTTTTTGATACTCATAGTGGACTTGATGTCTGGCTTCCAGAATCTATTAAAGCAGCTGGAGTTTATATTCGTACCGATAGAGTTGGTAATATTTGGGATGCACCTGCAGGTGTTAATCGTGGTATTATGAATGGTGTTAATGACCTCGCCTTTAATCCACGTGAAAAAGAAGCATCGCAGTTGTATACTAAATCATTCAACTATGCTAAACAGTATCCGTTAGATGGTTTTGTACTTGAAGGTCAGAAAACCACACAAGTTAAACCATCTGCATTTGATCGCGTTAATGTTCGCCGTCTATTCCTTAGACTTGAACGTTTCGTATATCAAATTTCCAGATACTTTGTTATGGAACCAAATAATGTGTTCACACGTCGCCGCCTCGTTGCAGCAATTGAACCATTGTTCCAGACAATTAAGGCTGAAGGTGGATTATATGATTTCAGAATCGTATGTGATGAAACTAATAACACACCAACAGTTATTGATAATAATGAATTGAAAGTTGCAATCTTATTGAAACCTGTGCGTACAGCAGAGTTCATTTTAGTAGACTTTATTGCTACTAGAACAGATGCGAATTTCGATGAGTTTCTATAAAAACTAATAATTATAGGGGGTAGTTAGACTACCCCCGTTTTTGGAGAAAATAATGAGTAAATTTAAAACAATGTACAAAAAAACTATGACTGATCTTAAGAAACTTAAAGAAAGTTATGGTTATGAAATTGATGAAGATGAAGAATTAGATAGTGGTGGTATAGTTAGTACTAATGATGAAAATTTTCATAAAACACCAGTATTTAAAAAGGTAGTTAATGTAATTCAATCAATTGTAGGAAGTGAAGAACAAGAATCAGCTTGGTCTGGTCAGTTTGAAATTGAAGATTTACCTGAAGATATTGATTGGGCTACTGTTTTTGTAACTGATGAAGGTATACTTAATTGGGTCGTTAAAAAAGGTCCTGATGGTTATGCTGAATTAGAAGTAGAAGGTAATATTATTAAATGTGAAGATCCAGATGAATCATTCGAAATTTTCCAAGGATATTCTGATGTTGATGTTGACGGAGCATTAGCAACAAAACCTACTGAAGAAGTTAAAGAAAAATTTAAACTACCTTCAAAGAAAGTTATTGCTGCTAAGAAAAAAGAGTTCGAAGCATCAAAGAAAAACAAATAAAATTTAAATACATTGGTCATGTGTTTCGGGCGGCAAATTAATTTTTGCCGCCCGTTTACTTTTAAAAAATCATGATTATATATTACCAAACCTAAAAGGAATTTTTGAAATGGAAATTAAGCCGGTAGGTAGAAATATTTTAGTTGAAAAAGAAAAAGTAGAATCTAATATGGAAGGTGGAATTTATCTTCCAGATTCAGCAAATGATAATCAATCATTTGAGGCAGTTATTAAAGCTGTTGGAAGCGAAGGCCTTAGAGATGAAGATGGTCTTATTGAATTTAATGTTAAAGTAGGAGATAAAGTTCTCCTTTCTAAATATGAAGGTAACGAAGTTAAAGTTGGCGAAGAAGAATTAATGTTTGTAACAGAGAATGATATCTTAGCTATAATTTGAGGTAAAAAATGACTATCCTATATTTAACCACATTAATAGTCTGTCTATTAATTGGTGCTACAGTAATTGCAGTTGGCGCAAAATATATTATAGATGGAATCAAAATGGATAAACCAGAACCAACAGGATATAATGGAGAAGATTTAAATGAATCATGAAGGTTTTATAAAAGAATTACAAGATGTACCAATGGGTCAGGAAAATGAATGGGTTGAAGTTGATACAGTAGATATGACTGAAGAACAATTTGAAAGATTTGAAGGTGATGATCAACCAGTTGTTCAACCAGATGATAGTCAACTTGGACAAATGTTGCAAATGTTGCAAAAGAAACGTCGTTTTACTGAAATGAAAGAAGCTAAAGCGTTAGTTAAGAAAACTAAAAATCGTGTAAAAAATAAGCAGGCAAGAAAAGCTCGTAAGAAAAATCGAAAGTAAATAAATAGTATTAATGACTATTTAGGAGTTTAATAATGTCTAACAAAGTTTATAAACAAGCATATAGAGAAATGCTTTTAGAAAATGAACAAGGTGCAGTTACACCAGAAAAACCAGCTGCTCCAGTTCAAAAAACTACAAATTCTGAACTTACAACTTCAAATGAAACTTCATGGGAAAAAGTTCCAGAAAACGCTGAAGAAATTAAAGCTGAAATTATTACTTCTGTTTCTAGTATTACAGGAAACGAAAATTCTCAGGCTTATAAATCAAAAAATCGTTCTGGTAATGATCAGATAATGTTTGAAATGGATATTGAAGTGCTACGCACAGAAGATATTCAAGAACTTATTAAAAATGGTATGGCTGCTGTTTATTTTAAAGATGGTATTGTATGGCCTGTTTTTGTTGGTGAAGTACTTTCTCAGCAAGAAATGGAAGATACTAAACCTGATAAACCGCTTCCTGATACTGATAATGATTTTAATAAACCAAGTCCATCTCCTGAACAAAAATCAGTAGAACCAGAAAAGAACGAAGAAGCACCTAAAACGAGCGAATAAAGAATGAAGTTTTCTAGAGAATTGAGAAAAATTGCTGAAGTAATTGACGAAGCAATATGTGAAGATTTTGTATCTTTCCAAATGGTTGGAAATACAGGTGATGTTTATTTTCTCCGTAATGTAGAAACAGGAAAAGAACCAAAAGTTATTGATAATTTTTCCAATAATGATTATTGGGATGCTTTTGCTGGTAATGATGAACATGTTATAGAAAATGATTTTGATTGGAAAAAAATTGGTGATGAAATGCCAATGATATCTTTCCGTTTAGAAAAGATGTCAGTTAGAGATCAAAAATTACATGTTATTACAGGTCCATCTATTTCAAATCTTGCGATTCAAATGGATAATATTATCTTCGATATTTTTGAAGAACATGGTGAAAAAGTTAATGTTGGTAATTTTTATGATCAAGATTTTTATACAAAAGTTTTGATGGAATCACAAAAAATTGCAATTAATTCAAAACGTGGTCCATGTACTGCAATTTTGACACCATTCAAATTTGAACCAGATTATAAAATTATGAAAGATCGTTATGTCGATTGTGGTAGAAAAAATATTGTAATGACTTTTAAAGGTATAACATGTTATGATGCTGCAATTGTGGTTGTTCCAACATCATTAACTGAAAAAAGTGACTTCGGGAGAGTTACAGAAGTCTCTATGTCATTTTATGCAATTCCAGTAAATGTTGATAAATACGCAAGAATTTTAATTACTTAGGTGCTTGTTGTTGCTGTTGTTGAGGTGGCATCATTGAATGTTTCTTAAAATCTTCAAAAGACATTGATTTATGAACTTCAACTTTATCAATAGTATGTTTTGGAAGTGATTTTTCATTAATTTTCTTTGAGTATACAATAATGTTATACAGGCGTTTCGACGTCTGTATTTCTATTGTATTCTTGATTTGAATATCATTAAAATGATATAATCTTCGCCACTGAGCTTCTCTAACAACTTCATAATTTTCCATTTTTGTACGAAGTTCAATATTTTGATCTTTTAAATTATCAATAGTAGTAAAAATCCATGTTCCAGCGCCAACCACAATAGTTCCAATTGCTCCAGTTAAGCCCCACTTTTTGAGAAACGCCCAAATTTTTGATGTTGGTTTTGTTTCAGTTTTATCGTTCGACATAATGGTTCTCCTTTTCATATTTATAAATAAATCTATTATGATAAAAAGAGGTAATCGTAATGAGTAAATTTAATAAAAGATATAAAGAGATTTTAGAAAGTCTTATAAATGAAGAACTAACAGATCAACAAGAATTTGTTAGAAATAATGTTACTACTCTTGATGCAGATGTAGTTGCCCAAACATTGGGTGGAGAAGCAACATCTGAAAACGCATATAAAATTGTTAATGATTTTATTGAAGATCTTCCAGAAGAAGTTATAGATAGATTAGCTATTTTAATTAGAACTGATGAAACATCAAGTGATGATGAACAAGTTTTTAATAATCTATTGAATAAATTTGACGAAAGTCCTAACTTTAATGTTATGGAAATGAGTCCTGCTGCTTATGCGGATCCTGATGTTCCTGCTGGTGAAGCTGCAAAGAAATATATGATAGTTACTTGGTCTGAAGATAGAATTAAAGATTGGCTTGGACCTGCTGCTGACGACGAAGATGAAGTAGCTGAAGCACAAGCTCATCATTATGAAATTACTATTTCTGATGGAATGGTAAGACTTGAAAGAGCAGATATTCCTGTTGGAATTAACGAGCTTGAAATTGAAATTATGGATTTCATCCAGGATGCTGGATATGAAATTATAAATGTTGAGTAGTTGGCGGAAGTGGTGGGACTCAAACCCACAAACCCTTATGGATTTACTTGTTTTCGAAACAAGCTCCTCATTCAGCCGGATCACTTCCGTTTAACAAATAACTTACAATGACACTGTCCCTTTTTGTTGATGTCATCTAAATGATTATCACAGGGACAGCGGTTTTCTTCACACCTTATTGCACAGCAAGGACAATGTCCTTCGTTACGATTAATTGCATCAATAATTTTGATTGCATTTGGTGACATGTCAATTCCATTGTTTTCACAATGTTTTAACGCTTTTTCATAAGTAATATATTGTTTCATAAGAAAAATTGGCAGTCCCAGACAGAGTCGAACTGTCACCAACCGGACCAGAACCGGTCGCACTACCATTATGCTATGGGACAATGTTATTGGCGGAAGTAGGAGGTGTCGATCCCCAATGACAATGCATCCAACTGTTTTCAAGACAGTGCTTACGGCCGCGTAAGATCTACTTCCATTTATTTTTTACTTCTAATGGTTTTATTCCATTCAATAATTAGTAGATAGATATTTTTATGATAAATAATATCTTTTCCACATTTAGGACATACCGCCATTAAATTTCCATCAGATGTTCTAGCGATTGTTGGACTACTACCACAAGAACAAATATCCATTAACATTAATGTTTCTAAATATTCTAAACTCATATGACTTCTCCCTTTTCATATGATATTTATAATTTGGCGGAGAGTAAGGGATCTGCCCCCTTGAGACAATAAAGCCTTACCCGCTTTCCAGGCGAGCTCCTCGTGCTATCCGGACACTCTCCAAATTAAAGATATCTATCTACAATATAATCAACAAACTTACAGTACATTCCATATATCCAAATTATAGTATATAAAATACCACCGCCAGCAATTACAGCAAATATTGTTTCAATCATTTTAATTTCTCAATTTATATTATTTTAAGTTTTCATCTTTGGTAGCCCACCTCGGGGTCGAACCGAGAAACCCTGGATTTTAAGTCCAGTCCATATGCCAATTCTGGTAGTAGGCCAATTTGGTACTTCCGGAGGGATTCGAACCCTCAAACCGATCGGTGCGGCATTTTAAGTGCCGTGTGTATGCCAATTCCACCACGGAAGCATTTAAAAGATCGTTTTGACCAGGCTGGGACGATCAACCCTTGATAGACTCTTTCGAGCTCTTGGCGGAAAGAGGAGGAATCAAACCCCAATGCTTGCGCATCCAACCGGGTAGCAACCGGTGTCCATCATCATCAGGAATCACTTTCCAAAATATGCGAACCTTCATACAAATCTTGCAATAACCGAGCGGTGGCGAAATTATTCTCAAATCATCTTCAGTCCGACTCATTGATTGAACATAACTAGTATTTATTCTGAATTAAATCCACCTTCAGCCAGGAGCAACCCTCGCTATCAGCATTTCCACGGCTCTCTAACCGGGCGCTACTCGTTAATCCAGTTCGCTGGTGCACCAAGAGAGATTCGAACTCTCATGACCTTTCGGCCACTACCTCCTCAAGGTAGCGTGTCTGCCAATTCCACCATTGGTGCAACTTGGTACTCCGACTCGGATTCGAACCGAGAAATACACGCGTTTGAAACGTGGTGCTTTGCCGTTTACTACCGGAGCAATTAAAAGTTTGGTGCACACCGGTTGGATTTTAACCAACAAAGTTCAGTCAGAACGACTAATTTACGGACTATAGTTGACTAACCTATAATCAGGATCCTTTAGTCTGGCTTTTACAATTACCACTACGGCTGCTTGGTACCTCGAGAGGGGGTCGAACCCTCAAAATCTTCCGGGCCTAAACCGGACGGCTTTGCCAAATTGCCCACCGAGGTATTTAAATTTGGAAACGGTACCCGGACTCGAACCGGGAATAACAGGATCAAAGCCTGTTGTGTTACCATTACACTATACCGTCATATATTGGCATGTCAGGTAGGATTCGAACCTACAGTGAAGAATTACCTTCGCCGGTTTTGGAGACCGGGGCCATACCATTTGACGACTGACATGTTTTAATTTCTAATTTTCAAAGATCACTTTTGGTGGCTAGGGACGGATTCGAACCGCCACAGCATATGCGGGACTTTTACAGAGTCTTGAACTCACCAATGTTCAGCCTAGCCATTTGGTGGTGCGGGTAGGAATCGAACCTACGATGTTTCTAATGTAACTGTTTTACAGACAGCGTCCTTCGCCGCTTGGATACCACACCATATTTAAGAATTTGCCCAATAAAAAAGGCGAGCTTTGTAGCTCGCCAGTAACCGGGGGGAGATTATTTAATATCCATTTTAGTCACAGCGAGCTTGCATTAGCGAATAGCTCCAAGATTGGAGTTGACTAAGTAAATATTGCTGTGATAAAATGTTCATATTAGTTTCCTAAAATTCTTAAGTTTATTTATAACTTTTCAATTATTTTTTCGTTGTTATAATATAACCTAAAAACTATAAAAGTATAGTAGCTTTAAATAAATTTTTAACTCCTTACATTTTATTTAAATATGCGTTAGCTATTCGAGGTTTAAGTTTATTTAATGCTTTATTAAGATCTGAACCTCTAATAATTCCTGGTCTTTCATAGACTATAGTTTCATTACCAGCTTTAATACTGGAAAATCTAACTTTTACTAAATCTTCAGTAACAATAACTTCTAAAAATATAATAATTGGCGTTTTGATAAAATTATCTGCTTTATCCCTATAAGATACTGTAGTTACAATTTGTGGTAGGCCCCCACCACGATTAACTAATTCATTTGGTTTAATTTTATCTTTTATTTTAGCTAAAATCAACTGTTTAATTTCAGTAGGTAATAATTCATCTTCAGTTGACATAACAAAATCATCAACTTGAATTTCATCAAATTCACTAAAAAACTTATCATATAACTTATTAAAAGTTGGAACTTTAAAAGCTTCTGTTAATTTACAAAATTTCATTATATTTTGTTCCTTTTGTGTTTATTTATTATAATGGATAAGAAAACTCTACTTGCTGATTTTTATATGTATGAATTCATTTGTCAATATGGAAAAACAGATGATGAAATACTTGAATTTGATCTTCGTGAAGAAGTTATTGAATTTTTAGATGATTTTAAATATGAGTTAAAAACCATTTTAGAATATTCAATAGTTCATGAATTATCACACATATGGTGGGAAACATGTGATTATAATGGACTTCAATTACCATCTTTAGGTGGTGATCGTTATTATGTAGAACAACATATTTCTGATGAAAGTGCTATTATTTTACAAGATTTCTTAGATGAATATAAACGTTTTCTTCCTAAATATGAATTTGATAAAGAATTAGAAGGTGTAGATAGAGCATGGGCTTATAAGCGTGTTTTAGATGCTCCAGAAAATGTTTGTACATTTATTAGAGATACTAAAACATTGTTTTCAAGACTTGAATGGAGACATAATTTTGGTGGTAAAAAATGGAAAGATATAGCAGAAGCATATTTAAGACTTTTAGATGCAGAAGATTATCTTCTTGATAATCAACTTAATATTTTTACTGAGATAGATAGAATTTTAGATCTACAGCATAATACTAATACAATATTTAATAAGATTCCAAGCTATAAAGATGAAAATTCTTATAATTGGTTAACTGAATTTCTTAACTTCAAAAGAGATCTAAAAGATCCATGGGAACTCTATAAATACTGTGGGAAATCTAAAAAGTTAGCAGCTAAAAAGTTAAAAAAATTAGGATTTGGTACAAAAGAGGAAAAAGAAGAAATGTCACTACCACCAAAAGTACAAGAACAATTAGATCGTTTAGACCAACAAGATTGGTCATTGGCAAAAGGTGTTATAACTAATGTTGTAGATGTTGATGCAAGTCATTTAAAAGAAATGTTAGATGAAAAATTTGATTTTTCAGATATTGTCGAAAAATTGAAAAATTCATTAGATAAATTTACAGAACTTCAAGAAAAGGTTGGAAATACTAGTGATGAATTTTCTGAAACGATTAACTATGTTGGAGATAATTTTGATGATTTAAGTTCTGGAATAGCAGATTCTATAGAAACTTTAGAATCTAATTTAAAAGAAGTTAATGATACAATAACTGAACATCTTATACGTCATACTGAAATAATTGATAATATTGAGAATCAAATTAAAATCAATACTAACAAAATTGAATCTTATTTAGAAGAACAAAAATCTGAACTTCGTGAATATATTAAAGAACAAATTGCAACTGTAGATCCAGCTTTTAGAACTACATATGAATTACTTGATGAAATTTACGAAGCTATTACCACACCTTGGTATAAAAAACTTATAAATATGATAAAGAAGATATTTGTATGAGTAATTTTAAAACACAAGTAATGCGTAATGCCGTTAAGATTCAGACGAAATTTAATCGTGATATAACTGAAGGCTGGAATCTTCTCTTATCCGGAAAAGATAATGATGAAGTTAGTTTTATTGTGTTAATTGATGATGGAACAAAACTTACCGGAACAATGTCTCTTACTGGTAAAGATATTATGATTGAATGGGAATCTGATGTTAAATTTTCACTTGAAGGTCTTACATTTGGTGAAGATCTTGAAGAAGCTCTTACAGAAATGGTTACACTAATTAGGATTGAAAAATACAATGAAGAAATTTTATAAAGTTTTTGAAAAAGTTTCAACAAGCTTAAGAGCTGAACAATCACCTAAAGATTCAGTTTTAGACGATGTACAAATTGGAGATAAATATTTTTGGCTTGTTAAAAGCGGAAATACTTATAAAGTAGAACAAAGACAAGCTCCTTCTGCAAATGATCCAAAATTTGAAAAATCTAAGAAGGAACTTTATAGTGGTGATGAAAAAACAGCAAAAGAAAAATTCAGCGAATTTTCATACAAAGCTATTCAGGATTTATAAGATCCTCGTCCAAACCATTTTACTGCGTAGTACATTACAGTTCTTCGCCAAGGTTTTACACCATCAATTTTCATAATATCTAAGAAAATTAAGTCCGCTTTTTCTTTAGTTAGTTTGTGACTTACATAAAGATAATCATGTACTAATGCTGCTCTAGCATAATTTCCCATATAAGGATGTCCAACAAATGGCCAGAAAATTTTGGGAATACTAGCTCCATCCATAATAAAACCCTTTGGTACAAGTACTGTATCTCCGTCGTCAGAAGTATAAGTAACTTCAGAATTTGTTTTCCATTTACGTTTATTAGATGTAGGTGAAATGTCTAATTCGCCGTTAATGTGTCCCATGATATAATCTCCTCTAATAATGATATTTATAAGTTTACATGTTTAAAAACGTGATTATAAATTAATATAGATTTTATAAATAATTTATAAAAGGGAGTAAATTATAATGAACGATGAAAACTACATTTCTGATGAACAATTAAATCAAATTCTTGTCGATTATCAAAAACAACAAACAATTGAGACTATGACGGGTCCAGCAATTTCATTTGTAATGCATATTGTAATGTTAATATTATGTATTACATTTATTCTAACTAATACAAAATCTCCAGAACCTCCAATAGTAGCTAAAACAATTGTTCTTGAAGAAATTGTTCTTGATAAAGAAATAGAAGATGAAGTAATTGAAATTGAACAAGAAATAACTGAAGATGATCTATTTTCAGAAACTTTAGAAGCACCTAAAGAAGAAATTGTTTCAGAAGATTCAAGTCCTGAAGATATTAATGATGCCCCAGCTGAAACTGCAGATGATTCAGATATGCAAGATGTTTTAGATATTGTAAATAACAATAGCATTTGTCATTTTCCTAGTACAATGGGTGGACGTAATCCAAATGGAAGAAAACGTGGTGTTAGAGATGGCGGTGGATCAATTCGAGGTCAAGCATCTGTAGTTGGTGCATTACGTTGGTTAGCAAGTGTTCAAAATCAAAATGGTTCATGGGGAGAAGGAAAAGGATTTTCTGTTGATAGTGGACATCCTGGTCACACTGGTTTAGCTCTTTTAGTTTTTCTTGCACATGGTGAAACTCCGCTTTCAGAAAAATATGGAACTCATGTTCAGAAAGCAATGAGATGGCTTTCTAATTATGGAAATCAAAGCGATTTAAATGTTAAACGCCGTCCAATGGGATATGCTCATGGAATCGCTACTTATGCTATTTCAGAAGCATATGCTATGACTAAAATTCCATTTATGCAAACAGCTATGGAAAACTGTATAGATAAAATTATTGAAGGTCAAATGGGAAATGGAGGATTTGGCTATGGATATACTAGTGGATCACGTTGGGATATTTCTGTTGCTGGTTGGAATATTCAAGCTTTAAAAGCGGCTCGTATGGCTGGATGTCATAATGAAAAACTTTCATCATCAATTAAAAAATCAGTAAGTTTTCTCAAAACTACTAGCTATAATGGATCTGGTAATTTTGCATATGCTGGAGATAAAAAACAATCTCGTCCTAATATGGGTGGAATTGGAACACTTTGTTTACAATTATTAGGTGAAGGTAATTCTAAACAAGTTCAAGAAGGTTATCAAAGAATTATCAAAACACGTTTAGAAGAATATCAAAAAGTTATGAAAGATCCATCTAAATGGAAAAGTATTGGAAGTCATTCTCTATACGGTTGGTATTATGATACACAAGTTGTTTACAATATGAAAAATAAAAATCGTAAACAATGGAAAGAATGGAGAAAAGCTTTTGAAACTGTTTTGATTAAATCACAACATAATGAGGGATATTGGGAAACAACTGGACATGGAACAGGTGCTAATACTTCGGGAAGAGTTCTTTCAACTTGCTGGGCAGCACTTCAATTAGAAGTTTATTATCGATATCTTCCATCGTTTGATTCATCTAAATTTGAAACAATCACTGAAGATGATTTAATAATTGAATTATAATTCTTCTTCTATTTACTTAAAGTTATAAATAATTCTGATCCAAAAAATATAAAGGGTATACATACCCTTAAGGCTTCGGCCTAAGCGAGAGCTAAGATTAATTCTAATATGATGGAGAAGAAAAATGCCTTATCACTCTACTAAACACGGCAGAGCTGAATATAATCGTTTTATGCAACTAACTTCTGGAGCATATTTAAATATACGTTCTGAAGAAGGTGGAGATGAAGTTCCTTTAGTTGATCAACGTTATGCACAGCTTGTCTACCAAGTTAATAGTACAACAATTTCTGGTAACGTTGGAATTGATGGCGTTACTATTACAAGCGGCGCACTTAATGTGTATGACGAAAATGTCTTAAATGAAATAAGTGCAATTAATTCAAAAATTGATCCGCAAGTTCAATCACTTATTCGCTATGATGGTGACTATACTTATATTATGAACTCTCTTCCTGGTACTGCAACATCTGGTGAAACATCATGGCGTATTAAACGTGTCTATGATGGTACAGAAACAACTATAATGTATGCAGAAGGTAGTGATGCGTTTGATAAAGCTGCATCTGGTTATCTATCTTATAACTATACTTTTAAAGTTTAAGGAGGTTTTTGATGGATAAATTAAGACCTGTTGTAAATATTACATTAGACGAAAACGTTGAACTACATACTCACTCAGAAGTTATTAATAACTGGCAAGATATTCAAATATTATCTGGTGGAACAGCTAGTGAAGTAAGATATATTTCAGGTGTTGTAGATGATAATACAGCCGATATCGCACAAATTATTGATGGCGATATTGTAATGACTGGGAATAAGAATATATATGGTAATGTTACTGTATATGGTTCTTTTTATGCGCTTTCTGCTGTCATTATTACTACTGAAGAATTTGCTTTAAGTTCTAATTTTATTGATCTTAATAATAATTGGACATCAGGTATTCCATTAGAAGATGCAGGTATTCGTGTTATTCGTGGAGATGAACCTTCTTCAGAACTTCGTTGGAACGAATCTGGCGATTATTGGGAGGCTGGAGAAGCAGGTTCTTTAGAACGACTTGTCACTTCAGGAGATATTGATGAAATTTCTCATAGTAATCTTAATGATTTAGAATGGTCTAATGCTGGTCATACAATTGATGAAGATGTTTACTTTGGTAGTAATGATCTTTCTGGTGTAGGTGGAGTATTCTTCGATATTACGGATATACATGAACATGAGGGTGAAGGACTTGTACACTGGAATCCAGACGAACAAACATTAGATGTTCATACTGGGTTAGGGCCTATTCTTCAAGTTGGTCAAGAAATTCATACCCTCGTTTATAATAATACTCAAAGTATTATTCCAAATGGTACTGTAATTTATCCAACTGGTATTATCAATAATAAGCCAGCTGTTTCACCAGCAACTGCTGAAACACATGAAGGATTTACTTTAGGTGTTGCTGTAGCTACTATGGATATTCCTCTTAGTGGAGATGGAATTGGTATTGTTGCTCGTGCAGGTGCTGTTCGTGATTTAGATACTACTTCTTTGACTCCAGGTGCTCCAGTTTATTTATCACCTCTAAGCGGTGGTGTTCTTACTAGCACTAGACCAGAATTCCCTAATTATGTAGTTCAGATTGGTGGTTGCTTTGAATCACATCCAACTTCAGGTGCTATTGAGTTAGAAATTGATGCTGACCAAGAAGATACATTTGCAAATGCGTTTAATGGAAGTTTCAGGGAAAGTATCGATTTCTTAGTAGATTCTGATGGAACTAATGTATCAGGTTTCTTAACGCCGTCTAATGGCAATGTAGACATGACAATGTGTTTCTCTGATGGTTTTAGTCTTTTAGATACTTCCCCATTTGCATATGTTGCGCTTACTCCAGGTACAGATACTAACCCACAACGCAACTATGTGTATATTACTAAAGATAATAAGTATCTTGAAGTTAGTACGTCGTCATGGCCCGATTCTTCAACTGAACATATTAAAGTTGCAGATATCATTCTTATGAGTGCTGCAACAACTCAGACTGATGATGCGCTTAAGAATCAAAACTGGAATGATCACGTTCGTGGCGTTGACGGTAATGGACATATTGTTCATATTGCTGAAGCGCTTCGTAGAAAAGTTGGAGCAACTTGGTTAAACGGTACAGCTGGCTCTGCCACAGTTAGTGGTACACCTTCTGATGTTCTAATTAGTGTTACGGGTGGTAATATAATGCAGATGCATCAACAAACATTTCCTGCATTATCAAATCCTTCAGATGACTTGCATATCGTTAATAACTTTACGACACCGTATGCACGAGTATCTAATTTAAATACTCAGACTTCTGATGCTCTTGGTAATACTCTAGCAAATAGCTCGTTCTCAGTAGTTTTATGGGGAATTGCTAACAAGACTGGCGAAACATCTCATATGATGATTAACTTACCTACTGATTCATATGCTAAAAACGATCCAGATTCTGCAGTATCAGATGCTTTGAATTATTCTGTATACTCAATTCCAAATGAATTCCAAAGCGTTGGATTTCTTATTGCAAGATTTACATTTATTCTTGAAGCTAATGGCACTACTTGGACTCTCTATGATACTGAAGATCTTCGTGGTAAGATTCCAAATAGTACTGCCGGTGGTGGAGCAGGTGGAACTGGTGTAACAGATTTTACTGGCCTCACAGATACTCCAACTTCTTATAGTGGAGCTGGTGGATATTTAGTTCAAGTTAACGATGCTGAAAATGCAACGGAGTTTACAACAGATCCTACAGTTAATACTTTAGGAGTTGGTACTGCAACACAACTAAGCGGTGCATTACTAACTGTAGACGGTAGCGGTTATTTTGAAAATAATCTTATAGTTCAAGGCCAATCTTGGTCTGAAACAAGTACTCTTACAGATGCCGCATCTATTGCAACAGATTGTGATGATGGTAATGTTCATACAGTTACTTTGACTGCTAACCGAGCACTAGCAAATCCAACTAATCTTAAAGATGGTGCAACATATATTTGGATCATCAAACAGGATGGAACTGGTAGTAGAACTCTTACATATGGTTCAGCATTTAAGTTCCCAGGCGGATCAATACCAACTCTTACAACTGGTACTCCAAATGCCGTTGATATTTTGACGGGTGTTTCAGACGGAACTAATGTTTATTGTTCCATGCAATTCGATTTTAGTTAAGGAGTAGTTTATGTTTACGTTTCCCTTTACATTATTTACTATAGCGACACCTTGGACACCTGCCTCGTTAGCTACTACATTGTGGGTCGATCCTTCTGATGAAAGTTCTATCACAACGAACGCTTCAACTGATTCTTATGGTTGGGTTGCCGCTGAGATGGACGAGACCAATACATACAGAATGTTCGGTTTGAATTATGGCCCTAACGGTGGATCGAACGTTGGAGAAATTGATTATGCGATATACCCGTTTAACAATGGTAATGTTCTCGTATATGAGAGCGGCGTCAACAAAGGTATAAAGTCCACGTATGTGACAGGTGATGTTCTAATGGTACGAAAAAATGGTACTACAGTTGAATATCTTAAGAATGGTACTGTCATTTATACGTCATTAACATCGGCTACTGCCGGTGCTGATATGTATTTTGATTGTGCATTATACAGTAATGGTTGTACCTTGAAAGATGTTAAGTCCTCTTATGGTGATGTCATATTCACTGATGTTGTAGGGTGTTCTGTAACTGGTAATGACCTAACGAAGACTGCTAGTCAGAGTTGGGGTAATGCTGGTGCTTACTCTACTAACCCTGCATGTACATCTGGTAACTTTGTTAGTCAGATAGATGACAAAAGTGGTAACGATTATCACCTTACTAAGTCAGTCATTGAATCTGAACCTATGACAGGTATAAAGACTATTAATGGTCTTAATGCTTTATCATTTGATGGTGAAAGTAATATTCTAAGCAAGGCAAGTTTGAGCATAGACTGTGACGTGGTTGAGGCGTATGTCATATTTAGGAGCAGTAATTTATCTCTTGAAGACTCTGTAGGGCATATCTTCAACACAAGACCCGAAAACGCTACACAGGGCCGAAATAGGATTTCAGCGGATGGCACTGAACTATTCTCTAGGTTAGGTGGTACACTAAATACTAACGCTTCCGATGCAGACGCATTAACTGTTGATACTGAGTATCTAATCTCTAATTGGGGTGATACATCGGGCAATATATTATACGTCAATGGTTCTGAAGCCGCAAGTGCTGGAGCATATGATCAAGATGCTAATCATACTAGACTACAAGTTGGTGGCACGAACACTGCTGGTTTTGTCAGAGGTGTAATTGGAGAGTTGGTGTTCATAACGGGAACAAATCTGTCCACTGCTGACCGTCAAAAGCTCGAAGGCTATTTAGCTTGGAAGTGGGGATTACGATTCCAGTTACCAGACGATCACCCATACAGATATGATGGATCATTATTTGGTTATCCATATGATCTTAGCGATAGTGGTGAAGAACTTGCCGCTATATTCTTAACATTAAATAAAGGAATTTAAATTATGGCACAATTATACGTACTTGTAGAAGATGCAACAATAGACATTACAAATTGGAACACCCTTGGTTGGGAAGGAACTGCTGCTGGTGGTGGTGGTGGTCACTCTACTGGAAGTACTAACACAGGTTCCGGTGGAGGAGCAGGTGAATATGGAGCAGGATTCATTGATGTTTCTAGTGATACATCACTTTCAGGAGTTCTTGGTGCCGCAGGAACAGGAGGAATAAATGGAGGTGCCGTAGCAACTGCAGCCGCAGACACTACACTTGCAGGTGACGTTAGTAATAATCTACTCACCCTCACTGGTGGTGGTGGAGGGAATCTTAATGGCGCGGGTGGAACTGGTGGAACAGGTGGCAGTGGTGATGGTCGTCTTGCAGGTGGAACTGGACAAAATGCCTATTCTGGAGGAGCATCTAATGGTTGCGGAGGTGGAGGATACTCTCCGGGCAATCAATCTGGTCTTTCTAATGCTGGTTCTAATAGTGGAACAACCGACACCGATGCCGCTGAATACGCCGCATGGGGAGCAGGTGGTTCTGGTGGCGGTAACGAGGGTAACGGGTCAAAAGGTGGAGCCGCTAAACTCATAATTTGGAAAATAGATTAAGGACATTACATAGCTATTCATAGTTACTCGCCAAAAGATCGAAGGTTACCTCGCATGGAAGTGGGGTCTTGAAAATGACTTGCCGAGCGATCATCCGCACAAGAGTGCACCGCCAACAGTATAAATATCTAAAAGAAATACTTTAAAGGAAAACTATAATGACATATAATGTATCAAATGATGTTGGAATGGCTGAACGTAAACATTTCATACATATTCCATCAGCAGATTTTGCTGCAATTTCTCAGGGTTCTGATCAAGAAAATTTAGATTTAAGAAACTATGCGCAATTAGTATATACAGTAAATGCTAGTGCAAGCGGTGGTGGAGGCGGTGCTAGTATTGTTGGTCTTAATGGAACCGGTGATGTTGCGCTTTCCGGTGATCAATTGAAAGTTTACGATGGAGAATCTATTGCTCTTCTAACTCAAATCTCAAATGGAATTACTATTACTGACACTGTTCAAGTAAGTGCTGTTGGCATAAATGGAAATGGTGATGTTGCCCTTTCTGGCGATCAATTGAAAGTTTACGATGGAGAAGCGATTACAGAACTTCAATCAGTAAACACTGCCCTTGACACAATCAATTCAGGTATTAAATTCGGTGATTCACCATCTATCGATGCATTTGGTAGACTTCGTGTATCAGATCAATTAACCATATTTGATTCTAAACTTCTTTATGATAAACAACCTTTGTTTTGGGATGAAGAATTAAGTGGAACAGGAACTAGTACACATTCCGTCTCTGGTGCAAATGTGACCATGGGCGTTTCCGCTAATAACGATTATGTAATTAGACAGTCACGCCAACGTATGAATTATCAACCTGGAAAATCCCAACTAGTTCTAATGACTGGTGTTATGGGTGGTCCTACAGCTAATATTACTAAGAAAATTGGATATTTTTCAACATCAGTTTCCGGAGATTTCACTGAAAACATTGATGGAATTTGGTTTGAGTGCGACGGCGGTAATATGTATGTTAGAGCTGCCCAAAGCGGTGTAGATACAGTAAATGTTGCGCAAGCAAGTTGGAACATTGATCCAATGGACGGAAGTGGTCCTAGTGCGCATACTATTGACTGGACAAAATCTCAAATCTTCGTAATGGATTTCGAATGGTTAGGTGTTGGTCGTGTAAGATATGGATTAGTTAAAGACGGATTGGTTTATTACGTTCATCAGAACACTCAAGTTAATAATCATACTAATGTCTATATGTCATCTCCAAATCAGCCTCTACGATATGAAATTAGATCAACCGGTGGTACGGATGAATTGGTACATATTTGTGGATCAGTTGCATCAGAAGGTGGACAAACACAAAATGGATTTTTAAGATCTGTGAACACAGCTTCAGCAATTACAGTTGGTAGTGGAGCAACAGAAGGTCTCATAGGTATCAGACTTAAATCTGATAGACTAGGTGCATTTGTTACACCTTTACGTGTAGAGGTACTTAATCAATCTAATGCCGATGCTCGTTGGATATTAACTTTAGATCCAACTTTAGGTGGTACTGCACTAAGTTGGACATCACTTACTAATAGTTCAATTGAATATGCAGATGCAACAGATTCCGGTGATAATATCACAGTTTCTGATAATGGTACAATCATTGACCAAGGTTTCATTGAAAATAACAATAGTGGAACAATAACTGTTGCGTTAGAAACCTTCTTACACTTAGGATCAGCAATTGATGGTACACCAACTGAACTTTGGTTAATTGTAGAAGATTTTGGAGCTGGCGGTGACGCATACCGCGGTTCTATTACATTTAGAGATCAGGTTTAAATAAAGGAAATTAATAATGTCAGCAAATCAAACAACATTTTCAAACGATAGTGGAGTAGTTGATACAATTTCAACCGAATCTGTAGTAATTACTCGTCCTGGAACACATAGAGTTAAATATATTGTTATTTCAAATACTAGTGCTAATACTGGATGGTTTAAATTTGATGATTCAAATAGTTGGATATTACTTCCTGCTAGTACAACAATTACAATGAATAGAATTACAATGACAGCTGATTTAAAAGTTAAACCTGGATCTGGTGATCCAGATGTTTATGCAACTGTCTATTAAAAATTAAATCAAAAAAGCGGCTTTTCAAAAAGCCGCTTTTTTGTGTAAATATTTCAAATTTATGGAATATCAATCGGATCTCCAACACCATCAACTAATGTAAAGTTATCTACATTAACCTCATATGCATTTCCAATTATGTTGTTAATTCTAATAATGAATTTAGCAACTGAACTAGAAGTTGAAGCTGTAGTAATTACATTACTATCGTTACCTACACAGAAAGAGAAGTTATTACCAACCCTTTTCACAATCAGCGTATTAGCAGTATCACTTGTTGCTTGTGAGATTCCACTATCTCCTTCACCATAGTAATTTCCACCAAAATTGAAATGTATTCTATTCATAAAATGATAATTATTACTACTATCAATTATACCAACACCAATACCTGCACTACCTGGAAAATCATCACCTATCATTTGAACGACTTCGTAGTCCATGCTAACGGTAAAATCACCAGTAAGGAAACTAAAATCTATAAATAATTCTCCATTAGTTGAAACCGCCCCTGTAGAGATATTAAGCTTACTACCAGTTATTGTAAAGGTAGGTTCTGTACCATAGGATGTATATGCATTTTCCTGCCATGCCCATCGCCTATTCCAATTGGCATCTCCAACTACACCAGAATTATCACCTAATCCACTAAAGTCATCGTTTGCTGGAAATCCTGGTGGAGGTGGGGCCTCATAATATGCGATCCCACTATTACCAACTCGTAAAATGTTTCCACCACTTTTTAATAATTGTTTTGTCATTATGCTTCAATATCCTCGTTAGTTATAATTTCAATATAGTCTATATACTCTTCGTATGTTGAAGGTACAGGTAGACCTACTGCGTAACCATAAATATAAAATTTCCACGGTACTGGAGGATAGTAATTGTTTGTAGACAATGCGGTGTAATTGATACCGTCTGTGCTGTAAAGACACTCGGTATAGGTTCCTACACGAGTTATCCTTAAATAGTAGGACGTTGCAGTGAAAGGTAAAACTGGAGATGGATATGAATGTAGTGAGTCGCCGACACCTGATTTGTTTTCTCTACTAATAAACGGACCAGTCTCTGGGTCATCTACAGAAGGAGTCCATCCGATACTAAGGAAAATTCCTTCGCCACTTGGGAAACTAGCATTTTCATGCCGAGCCTTCACAGTGAACGTGAAATCTCCATCATAAGCATTTCCAATGTTATAACCATAATGACCTCCGAAATCGACAAAATTTGTTGCTAATTTTAATTCATCACTAACTACTAAAGTATCGTAATCATTATTATTTACACTTGGTGTATATCTAGCCAGTGAAACTGCATCTCCCCACGTAGTGGTACTACCAGGGCTTCCGTCAAAATTATCTCTTAACGTAAATGTTGGAGTTGGAGCTTCATAAAATACAAATCCATTAGAACCAGTTCTTAATATGTTTCCACCGCTTTTTAATAATTGTTTTGCCATTATGCTTCAATATCCTCGTTAGTTACAATTTCAATCCAATCATAGAATGACGTTGCCTCAAATCCAAAATAGCTACCAAAGAGTCCAAGGTAGTATGTTCCAGCAAAAGAAGCTGTGTACGTAGATAATTCGTTATACGTTACGTTATCTGTGCTATATTCCATCCAAGTATTGATCCCTTCTCTTCTTATTCTAAGATAGAAAGATGTAGGAGCAAATGCGATGCTACCGCCTTGACTTCGCAACTCCCTTGTAGCTCCATTACCATACATTGAAATATAGGTATTTTGTGGACCATCTATTGCATTATAGGCGAGCTGTATTCCACAGAATGAAGATTCTCCGCCAGTTCCATTAACCGTATATCGACATTTAGCTGTCATAGTGAAGTCTCCGTTAAAACCATTACCAATACCGATATTATACTGACCTACAAAAGTATTATATGCTACTGAAAGTTCTTCTCCGCCAACTACTGAAATTGAATAACCACTGTTGCTTCCAGCTTCAGTGTATCTAGCTAACCATACTGCATCTCCATAAGACGTGGTACTTCCAGCAGTCCCATCAAAATCATCTCTTAATGTAAATGTTGGTAATGGTGGAGGTGGAATTATTAGATCAAAAGGCGATCCACCTAAATTCAATGATCTTCCGTTTTTGTCGTATAATAAACCCATGTTAATTCCTTATGTACGAGGTATATATTTAGGATTACCATTCCCATCAAGAACAGTAATACTATCAATAGTCATTTCTTTAGTAGAACCAGATTGATTTGCCAAATGAATGAAGATAGTTTCATTAATAGGAGTTAATTCCCCGTCTATTAAATTACCAAGATGTGTCCAACCAGATCCTTCATCATATTCAGCTACCCAAATGGTACCATTATGTCTAACGCGAAGTGAACAATTTGTACCATTAAATGCTGTAGGAACACCATCAAGAGCAATGTTCTGACCACCGGCAACTCTGCCTGCACTAATTCGATATTCTGTAACTCCAATTTCTAATTCCCACGTGAAATAAATATCATTAGATCCATCATTCGGAATAGTAATATTATTTATTTGAAATGTTCCTATGGGCGTATCGTCCATATTAGCTTCAATTCTACCTTTATTGGTATTCCCACCATTACTTCTCAAAACTAGTTTATCATTTTCAATTAAAACATTCGACACGGTGCCTTGTGCAGTCCAACGTCTATTCCAATTATCATCTCCAACAACACTTGAATTATGTCCAACACCATTAAAAAAATCACTAAGAGGAAAATATCTTTGGAACGAAAGTATTCCACTTCCCAAATTAATTGGCTTTCCAGCCTTTGTTCTAAAAATTGCCATGTTAAATCCTTTTAGTCTATTTATGATATTCCGTATTTATTCATAAGAATAGATTCAATAGTTTCCATACTATCTAAAGTATCTCTAATAAGAATTCCACCAATATTATCACTCCAATAATTACCCTCAATTCCAGGATCGCTTCCATCTCCCATTTCTAAATCAAATGTATTGGTAACATCAAGTACTGATGTTGGATTTTGTGATGAACTAAATACTTCTTCAGTACCATTGATGCGAAGTCTGAGTCCGGTAGAACCATCTCGGATAGCAGTAATAAGTTTTATATTACCATCATCAATCTCATTAGTAGAAGCCGCATAACTTCTAGTTCCAGATCCATCTGAACATTCAAAAAATACTAATCCAGTTGCACTCATATTAAGTAAGAATCCGTCTTCATTTCCTCCAGTGAGATCATATTTTTCAATAATAGTTTCTGTTCTTGAAGTAACCGTTCTTCGCACAATTGCAAATATTACAAATGTGTCAGTTCCAAAATCCATATTAGTAAGATTCGCATTTGCTACACTCATAGAATCATTTATGCCATCAAAACTTTCTACGGCCAAAGTCGTAATTTCGTTACTAGGTTTGTATAATGGTTGTTTAGAACTATCTGTTTGAGTAATATCATTTTCGTTAGTGCTAATATCTGGAATAATTGGAGTTTCACCAGTATCCGTATTAACGTAAAGTGTTTCATTACTACCATTAAGAATAGCCTCTTCAAAATGTGCATTAAATGTCGGAGAACCATCATCATTATATGTTTTAAGAGTTATTCCAGTATAGTCTGATGAATTAGTTCCAGACGCCATTGTTATCCATGCAGAGCCATTCCATCTTTCTGCATATAAAGTCGTTCCAGTTCTGCGCCAGCGTACTTTATCGGTTGTTAAATCAGCTACGTCTGTATTGTAAATAGTTTGTGAACTATTTACTCGAATAACATATTGTGTAGTAGAACTAGTCTTTTGATAGAAAATATCACAAGCTCCACCAGAAGCCATTAGAGCATCAGTTCCTATTGCTATTGATGATGATGGAGAAAATATATTGTCCCATGACCAATCAACTTCTTGTGTAAAGTCTTCAGAATATGCAAGCGTAGGTCTAGTAGCAATGGTTCGATTTCCATTCACATTTAACCAAGAAACTAAACCGCTAGAAACTTGTGGTGCTGTACCTTCTGTAACATTCCATCTTCGGGTATTGAAATTGTTATCTTCAAAGGTATCACCTACAGTAATTGCATATGACGGTTTCGCATCATCAATAATGCGAGTAGCGTTATCACTTCCATTAAAATTAAGAGCTAGAACCGAATTAGAATCAGTTGTAATATCACTAGTACGAGATTCTGGTGTAAAGCTAGTCCCATCTGGATAACGACATAGATTTTTAGTAATATGTACTCGCGCAATTTTACCATTAAATCTAGCACCTGTTGTGCCGAGATGAACTTCGTATGTTCCACCAATAGTAAATGGTGCCGCTTGATTACCTATAACTGCGGATGATACAGAACTTGTACCCACTTGTATCCCATTCACATAACAACGCATTGTACCACCTTGGCGGGTTAATGCGACATGTGACCAAGTATCATCTGGAACACTTCCCACACTTGTGATATTGTATCCAAAAGAAGATGAATATATTAAACAAGATATTGTATTATTAGTTTCAACACGGAACGACCATGATTCTTGAGCAACAGTAGCCCCAGAACCTGCTGACATAATGTATCCAATTCCACCAGCGGCATTCGTTGGGTTTATCCAACATTCAGCAGTAAAGTCATCATCATCTACATCCCAATCAGATGAATCGGGAAGATCAACATAATCTGATCCATCAAGATTCAAAACTCTATCGACAATATTTGCATCATCATATAATCTAACTGTATGTTGACTATCACTTGAATCTGCAATACCTTCGGCACCCTCATAATTTAAGGCTAAAATAGTATATTCGTCAACTGTAAGTTCTGTTGGCAAATTGCTAGAAAAATCTGCTGTCCATCTAGCAATACCATGTGACATTGAAGTCAATCTATAATCAGCATAAATATGTGTATCAGTAAATCCTGTTCGTTTAAATCTTCCAATCTCAATTGCTGTTGCTCCTAATGAAGGGAAAGTAACTGCTGTAGTACTACTATCAACAATGACACCATCTCTAAATAATTTAAAATCATTACCAGAACGTGTAACCGCTACATGATATTCAGTACCTATAGTCCACGTTAATGCAACACTCTCCAGATTAATTTCAAATACATTACCACGTTCGACATAAAATGCCATTCTACCATCAGTTAACACGTAAAGATGCCATCTATTAGTTTCACCAATTTCAGCTTCAAAAATACCAGCTAAATCATCATTAAACCCAGTTTGTGGAGTAATGTATGTTTGCATTGTAAAATCGTTAGTAAAATTCGCATCAGACGTGGCATTAGTTTCTATACGTCCTGGATTACAAACTAATGTTCCATTACCATTTAATTGAGCACTATCATATGCAGTCATTATATGTCTTGAAGCATTTTCAGCCTCTAACCATAATGTCCACATATAATCGTTAAGTGATGGAGGTATTCCAGCATGCGCCTTAAAGAACGCAGGTGACCATCTAAATCTTCGTAATCCCATATTAATTTATTCCATATTTTGCTTGTAAGTATTGATTAACTCTTCTAAAATCTTTCTGATCTATTCTACCATTGTAAATGAGCATTGCCATTAAACCACCTGTCCAATTTCTACCAATTTCAAATGGACCAGCATTAAACGTTGATATATAATTAGTTGCGTCTACTGCTTCAATAAGCGTACCATTAACGTATAGTCTTAGTTCATTTGCAACTGAGTCAACTGCTACTGCGAAAACTGCTTTACCATTTGGTATATCATATATAATTTCTTTTGCTGGACCTTGGTATTGTAAAACAATATCAAGACCAACATCGTCATTTATGATAGATAGTCCAGTTCCACCACCTGCAGTATCGAGCATAGCAAGGATATATCTAAATCCTGCAGTATTTGTCTGAAAATCTATTGCCCCAAATACTGTATAATCTTCTTGTAGATCTATATTAATGTCAGTGAAGAATAATATATCTGATCCATCAAAGTCAACAGTTTCATTATCAATATCATATGATAAAGTTCCAGTATTAAGCACCATATCGTTAGTAGTATTACTTTGGTCTATGATACGTTCTACGTAATTAGCACTAAAATCATTCGCGGCACTGAAAGTTATTTCCTTTCCGTTTGAATCAACTACCGAAAAATTTGAAATTTCTGAAGTAGTTGTTCCACTACTATTACTAATCTCTTGGAAAAAATGACCAGTAACATTACCAGAGTTAGTTTCACTTCTTAGTGTTACCCAGCCTGCACCAATATTGTATTCACAATAAACCATATTGCTTGCATCTCTTCGTATTCTAAAATCTGCTTCCGTAACTGCAGTTACGAATGTGCTAGAACCACTTGGCGTTGTTGCGACAAAACCACCAGAACTTTCATTCCTTTCCATTACAAATGAACCGCCAACGAGACCAAGTGTGAATACTGCACTCCTAGCACTAGAACCTGCGGCAGTTTGATTCCAATGATATGATATGGTAAATACTGTATTACTAAATGAACTGCTTTCACCAGCTAACCACTGTCCAGTTGTTGTATCAGACATAGTTAGAACACCAGTTGATGTTAAAGTAGGAAATCCAGTAACACCACCAAATACCGATGTATATTTACGTTTATCTATCGCACTAGATCCTTCTTCACTAAATGATCCAATTTTGTAAGTAACTGTAGTTAAAGATTCTTCTGCAATACTACTAGATATTACTGAGTTAAAATTACATAAGGCTAATGTGTAGGCATCTGGTTCAATTATCACATCTCGTGGTATCACTCTCATAGTAGGTCTTCCATAACCTCTATCAGTACCAACAGAAAGATGAAGTCTTCCAATTTCACCATTCCAATAATTAGTATTACTTTGCGTTTTTCCGATACACAATTTAGAATTACCACCTGCAATATTAGAGAAATCGCCAGTTGAAGATGCAACTTTGATTCCATTAACATAAAGTGAGTTTTTACCATCTGCTGTACATGCGGCAAAATGAACCCATTCACCTACATAAGTTGCAAAGTCTGTAGTATCTGAAAGAATATGAGGTGTAGCATCAAACTGAAATTCTAGAACATGTTTTGCTCCGTCCCATGCAACTCTTATTATATTATAGTTTTCGTCAATGACGGTAAATGTATTTGTACCCAAAGCTCCAGTTAATTTAATCCATCCCTCAATGGCAAAATTACCCTCCATAGAACTTCCCCAGTCATTAATTTCTACAGCATCGGAAGTACTACGAGTTAAAACAAGAGACTTTTCAGTAGTGTCTATGTATGCACTGTTATTAACCGTAACATCGCGACCATTAGAACGTTCAGATTCAATCCAGACTTCCCAATCTACCGTATCCAATGAATAAGGAAAAGTTACGCCTTTCCCATTTCGTTGAACATTATATATTGTTCCGTTACGTTCAACGGTAATCGGAAGATTTAGATATCCACTCATTATACAAGGTCCTCATATGCTGCAATAATTTTTGTTCCAGAACTTCTAAGAACAAGTTCGATAAACGATCCTGAAGTAATTGTTGTACCTTCATCAGTTGGGCGAGCTCCAACCCAATACCACGTCGGATCAAACGAAGCACTAACAGAAGCAACAGTAGTTGCTGTGATAAGTGATGTTGCATATTTTGATTTACCTACTTCGGTATTAGCTGCAGTAAATGAAGTATCACCATCAAGTGTATATTCATATGCACCTGTTCCACTAAGATCAATAACTACTGCTCCTGATGTAGGTCCAAATTCTCCAAGCACTGTATCATTAAGAACTGAATCTAGATCCAATGGATCTAACCATTGTGGATCACCAGA
>Ga0180437_10000593_pt1 | contig 67846 bp, 78 predicted proteins | sample SS_ome_4_FD_132410 | JGI IMG/M metagenome (GOLD analysis project Ga0180437, IMG submission 132410) | Hypersaline lake sediment archaeal communities from the Salton Sea, California, USA - SS_3_D_1 metaG | ecosystem: Environmental > Aquatic > Non-marine Saline and Alkaline > Hypersaline >...
AAGGGAGAAGTGAGATGGCGAAGGAGGTATTTAAGCGAACGAAGCCGCACGTGAACGTAGGGACTATTGGTCACATAGATCACGGGAAGACGACGTTGACGAGTGCTATCACGTTATGTTTATCGAAGAAGGGGTATGCGAAGGAGCGTTCGTTTGACTCGATAGACAACGCGCCGGAGGAGAAGGAGCGGGGCATAACGATAGCGACGGCGCACGTGGAGTACGAGACGGACAAGCGGCACTACGCGCACGTGGATTGTCCGGGGCATGCGGACTACATAAAGAACATGATAACGGGCGCTGCGCAGATGGACGGAGCGATATTGGTGGTATCGGCGGCGGACGGTCCGCAGTTGCAGACGCGTGAGCACGTATTGTTGGCGCGTCAGGTGAACGTACCGGCGATGGTGGTGTATTTGAACAAGGTGGACATGCTGGACGATCCGGAGCTATTGGAGATAGTGGAGTTGGAGGTGAGGGAGCTATTGAGTGAGTACGAGTTCCCTGGGGACGACGTGCCGGTGGTGAAGGGTTCGGCGCTTAGGGCGATGGAGTGCGGATGCGGGAAGGCGGAGTGCGAGAACTGCAAGAGCATACTGGAGTTGATGGATGCGGTGGACGGGAACATTCCTGAGCCTGCGCGTGACGTGGACAAGCCGTTTTTGATGCCGGTTGAGGACGTATTCAGCATCAAGGGACGAGGCACGGTGGGGACGGGGAGGGCGGAGCGAGGGATAGTGAAGGTGGGGGATGAGATAGAGATAGTGGGCTTGATGGACAAGGTGGAGAAGACGGTGGTGACGGGAGTGGAGATGTTCAACAAGACGTTGGAGGAGGGTCAGGCGGGTGACAACATAGGCGTGCTTCTGCGAGGAGTGGAGAAGGAGGACTTGAAGCGAGGTATGGTGCTGGCGAAGCCTGGAAGCATAACGCCGCACCGGAAGTTTGAGGGGGAGGTGTACGTGCTATCGAAGGAGGAGGGAGGAAGGCACACGGCGTTTTTCAGCGGATACCGTCCGCAGTTTTATTTTCGGACGACGGACGTCACGGGTTCGGTGGTGTTGCCGTCGGGAGTGGAGATGGTGATGCCTGGAGACAACGTGAAGATGGAAGTGACGCTGATAACGCCGATAGCGATGGAGCCGAACCTGCGGTTTGCGATAAGGGAAGGCGGCAAGACGGTGGGAGCAGGTGTTGTGACTAAGGTTTTAGAGTAGGGGATCGAGCCGAGAAAGGAGGGATGATAGGTGCCCGAAAGGATCAGGATACGCATGGAAGCTTACGACCACGAGATCCTGGACCAGAGCGCGCAAGAGATCGTGGAGACTGCGAAGCGAACAGGCGCGAAGGTCTCCGGGCCTGTCCCTCTGCCGACGAAGATCGAGCGCTACACGGTTTTGCGCTCGCCCCACATCGACAAGCGCTCGCGGGAGCAGTTTGAAATCAGGACACACAAGAGACTGGTGGACATAATTGAGCCTACGGGCAAGACGGTGGACGCGCTGCGGCGGCTGAGCTTGCCTGCGGGTGTAGAGATTCGGATGAAGGCGTGAGGGCGCGGGAGGTCGAGGAGAAGTGTTGAGCTTGCTGGGCAAGAAACTCGGAATGAGTCAGGTTTTCGCGGATGACGGGAGTGTGGCTCCGGTCACGCTGCTGGAGATGGGGCCGTGCACCGTGTTGCAGGTGAAGGTGCCGGAGAAGGACGGGTACAGCTCCGTTCAAGTAGGTTTTGGCGACAAGAAGAAGTCGCGGGTGAAAAAGCCCGAGCAGGGGATCGCGAAGAAGGCGAAGACGGAGCCGAAGCAGTTCGTGCGCGAGATACCATTGCCGCCGGAGGGAGAGCTGGCACTGGGTGATCAGCTGACGGTGAAACTGTTCGAGGGGATTGGGCGAGTGGATGTGACAGGCGTGTCGAAGGGGAAGGGGTTCCAAGGGGTGATGAAGCGGCACGGCTTCCGGGGATTCCCGGGCAGCCACGGCACGGAGCGAAAGCACCGTGCGCCGGGTTCGGTGGGCGCTTCGGCGAGCCCTTCGAGGGTTGTCAAAGGGCAGAAGATGAGCGGCCACATGGGACACGTTCGGAGGACCGCGAAGAATTTGGAGGTTGTGCGAATAGATGAAGAGCGGAACCTGCTGATCGTTAGAGGAGCGGTTCCGGGACCTTCAGGCGGATATGTAATTGTGAAGGAGAGCTCGCGGCAGAGCAAGAAAGCATGATAAGTCTTCCAGTGGTGAATTCCCAAGGAGAGAAGGTAGAGGAGCTGGGGGTTGATGAGCAGCTCCTAGGGGGGCGCGTGCGGCCGGAGCTGCTGCGCCAAGCGGTGCTGATGTACGAGACGAACGCCAGGGTTGGCACGTCGGTGGCTAAGACGCGCGCGGAGGTGGCGGGTACGAGCGCGAAGATGTATCGGCAGAAGGGAACAGGCCGCGCACGAGCCGGTTCGCGCAGAGCCCCACAGCGCGTTGGGGGCGGCAAGGCCCACGGGCCACGCCCGAGGGAATTCTCGCATGACATGCCGAAGAAGGCCAGACAGCTGGCACTTCGCTCGGCCGTCCTGTCGAGGCTCGTCGACGGCGAGGCGGTGGTGTTGGCGGAACTCGACCTCCCCGAGGCGAAGACGAGAGTGATCGCGAGAATGCTTGAGCAGTTGGGGATTGAAGGGAGCTGTCTGATAGCGACGGCGGGATACTCCCCGGATGTGTGGAAAGCAGCGAGGAATATACCTGGAGTGTCGGTGCTGCCGGTTGGGCAGTTGAACGCGTACGAAGTGCTGCGGCCAAACCGCGTGCTTTTCACGAGGCAGTCGCTTCAGAAGCTGCTGGAGGAGAAGCCGAAATGAGCATGGATCCCCACACCGTGATCGTCAGGCCGATCCTCACTGAGAAGAGCGTGAGGGATCAGACGAATAGCGGCATATATCCCTTTGAGGTGGACATGAGTGCCTCGAAGAAGGATGTGAAGGCGGCGGTGGAAGAGCTGTTCAACGTTCATGTGGTGAGCGTGAGGACCATGAACCGTAAGGGCAAGCCCCGGACGGTGAGGTACAAGAGATGCCGGACGCCGGAGTGGAAGAAGGCGTTGGTGAAGATACGAGAAGGCGAAAGCATCGACTTGTTCTAGCGGAGAGGGTGTGAAATGCCGATTCGACAATACAAACCGACAACTCCGTCGCGGCGGTTCATGACCTCGTCGGACTTCAGCGAATTGACGAAGAAGAAGCCGGAGAAGTCGCTGCTGAGGCCGCTGAAGAAGAAGAGCGGCAGGAACGCTCACGGGGTGATAACGGCGAGACATAGAGGCGGGGGCGCTAAGAGGAAGTACCGGGTGATTGACTTCAAGCGGGACAAGGATGGGGTGCCGGGAAAGGTGGCGGCAATAGAGTATGATCCCAACCGCTCTGCGCGGATTGCTTTGCTGCACTACGCGGATGGGGAGAAGCGATACATAATAGCGCCTGACGGGTTGCGGACGGGCGAGACGGTGATGTCGGGTGATAGGGTGGACGCGAATGTGGCGAATGTGATGCCGCTCCGCAATATCCCGTTGGGATTGACGGTACACAACATTGAGCTGCAGCCGGGAAAGGGGGGGCAGTTGGCAAGGGGAGCGGGCACGTCGGCGCAGCTTTCGGCGAAGGAAGGCAAGTACGCGCATATCAAACTGCCGTCGGGCGAGATAAGGCTGGTGCCGCTCGCGTGCAGGGCGGCAATCGGGCAGGTGGGCAACCTGAGTCACAGCGGCGTGAAGCTGGGTAAGGCCGGGAGGAAGCGACATATGGGCTGGAGGCCAAAGGTGAGGGGTGTGGCGCAGAATCCGGTTTCACACCCGATGGGAGGAGGCGAGGGGAGGGCGCACGGAGGAAGGCAGCCGTGTTCCCCGACTGGGGTGTTGTCAAAGGGGGGACGCACTCGTAAGAAGCGACACGTGAGCGACAAGTTTATTGTGAGACGAAGAAGCCGGTAAACGGCGGGATTCTTGTCGGAGGGCGTAAATGGGACGCTCGCTGAAGAAGGGGCCACACGTTGACCCCAAGCTTTACAAGAAGGTGATGAAACAGAAGGAGACAGGGGATTCTGAGCCTATCCGAACGTGGGCGAGGAACTGCACCATCGTGCCGGAGTTCGTCTCGCATACGTTCTTGGTCCATAACGGCCGGAGGTTCACCAGGGCGTATGTGACTGAAGAGATGGTAGGTCACAAGCTGGGCGAGTTTTCGCCGACGCGGACGTTCAGAGGGCACGGAGGGAGAGGGCAAAGGTAGGCCAAGCGGCCCGGCCGAGAGGTTGGGCGAACAGAGGAATACGAGATGAAGTTCAGGGCGAAAAGAAGATACGCTTCGATTTCTGCGAGAAAGGTGAGGCTGGTGGTGGATCTCATCAGGGGGCTTCCCGTGAACGAGGCGATGGAGGTTCTGCGGTACAATCGGATGCGTGGCGCGTACTTCGTGGACGGGGTGTTGCGTTCGGCGATGGCGAGCGCGAGCGAAGACGGGCGGGTGGATGTGGACTCGCTGTTCGTACGAGAAGCCACAGTGGACGAAGGGCCGATGCGGAAGCGTCTGCGTCTGAGAGCCAGGGGGATGGCGTTCCTGGTGAGGAAGAGGACTTCGCACATAACGATCGTTCTTGACGAGATGGAGTCAGCGTAATGGGACATAAGGTCCGGCCCACGGGAATACGAATCGGCATAACGGAGAATTGGTCTTCGAAGTGGTACGCGGGGAAGAAGGACTACGCGGCGTTCGTGGTTGAGGACAAGAAGATAAGGGACTTCGTGAAGTCGAAGTACAAGTTTGCGGCAATATCGAAGATAGAGGTGGAACGGACGCGGGACAATACGAAGATCACGATTCACACGGGCCGTCCGGGGATAGTGATCGGACGAAAAGGGGTGGAGATAGACAGGCTTAGGGACAGTCTGGAGCAGATGATAGGGAAGAAGGTGGACGTGAACGTGCAGGAGATAACGAAGCCGGAGCTGGACGCGCAGCTGGTGGCGGAGAGCGTGGCTGGGCAATTGGAGAAGCGAGTGTCTGCGAGGCGGGCCATGAAGCGCGCGGTTGCGTCTACGATGCAGGCGGGGGCCGAGGGTGTGCGGATAAGGGTTGCGGGACGTCTGGGAGGATCTGACATGTCGAGGACGGATAGGATAGATGAAGGTAAGGTGCCGCTGCATACGCTTCGGGCGGACATAGATTATGGCTTTACGGAAGCTGCGACATCGTGCGGTCACGTAGGCGTGAAGGTGTGGATATACAAGGGTATTCATATACCAGTTAAGGAGCAGGCCGATGCCGTTAATGCCTAAGCGGGTGAAGTTTCGCAAGCCCCATCGGCCGAAAGTGAACGAGAAGGCGACGAGGGGGAACTACGTGGCGTTTGGGGACTACGGTCTGCAGGCGCTGGAGGCGGGGATGGTGACGGCGAAGCAGATAGAGGCGGGTCGTATCTCGGCGCGTCACTTCATGGGGAAGGAAGGGAAGCTGTGGATACGAGTGTTCCCACACCACGCCATTACGGCGACGCCACTGGAGGTGAGGCAGGGCGGGGGTAAGGGGGAGCCATCGTACTGGGCGGCGGTAGTCAGGAGCGGAACGATCCTTTATGAGGTGGCAGGGGTGACGGAGGAGATGGCGAGGCAGATTTTGGGTCGTGTTGCGTACAAGATGCCACTTCGGGTTCGGATGGTGGGACGGAGGCATAAGCTGTGAAGGTGAAGGAATTGCGCGCAAAGTCGGCCGAGGAGTTGAACGAGCAGTTGACGCAGCTCAGGCGCGAGATGATGAACTTGCGCTTTCAGAGAGAGACTGAGGAATTCCGGAACAAGGCCCGGTTCAGGAGCATAAGAAGAGACGTTGCGAGGATACTGACTATCCTGCACGAGAGGGATCTGGGCCTGGAAAGAGGCGGAGAGGCAAATGAGTGAGAGGGGCCGAAGGAAGACGGTCACCGGCGTCGTCGTGAGTGACAGGATGGACAAGAGCGTCGTGGTGGAGGAGAAGGTGCAGGTGCGGCATCCTCGCTACGGGAAGTTCATCCGCAGGAAGGTGAAGCATATGGCGCACGACGGGGATAACGCTGCAAAGGTGGGAGACGTTGTGGAGATAATGGAGACTCGCCCGCTGAGTCGCAATAAGTGCTGGCGAGTGACTAGGATAATCGAGCAAGCCGGCACCATTAGGACGAAGAGAGCAAGTAGATGATCCAGCAGGAATCCTACCTGGATGTGGCGGACAACACGGGCGCGAAGACCGTTATGTGCATCAGGGTGCTGGGGGGCAGCAAACGGCGATACGGCAACGTTGGAGACGTTATCGTTGGCAGTGTTAAGAAGGCGGTGCCGGGGTCGCAGGTCCGCCCGGGGGAGGTTGTTCGTGGTGTGGTCGTACGGAGCAAGCGGGGTTTGCGGAGAGAGGACGGTTCGTACGTTCGCTTTGATAGGAACGCGCTGGTGCTAATAGACAAAGACGGGAATCCTCGGGGGACGCGGATATTCGGTGCGGTCGCGAGGGAACTGCGCGAAAAGAACTTCATGAAGATAATCTCGTTGGCCACGGAAGTGGTCTAACAGTAAAGGGTTATGTGAATGCGACACATACGGAAGAACGACACGGTGCGCGTCATTTCGGGTGACGACAAGGGTAAGGAAGGAAGGGTGCTGCGGGTTATTCCGAAGAGAGATCGGGTGGTGGTGGAAGGAGTGAACTACGTTTACAAGCACGTGCGGCCGAGTCAGAAGTATCCCCGAGGCGGGAGGATACAGAAAGAGGCGTCTATTAACGCGTCGAGTGTGCTCCCGGTCTGTCCCAATTGCGGGAAGGCGACGAGGGTGAAATACAAGGTTGGTGAGGAAGGTGAGAAGCGGAGGGTTTGCAGCGGCTGTGGGAGCCACATAATCCAGGCGACCGGCTAGTCGTTGCGGAGGCGAGACAGATGAACGACGTGTACGTCCCGAGACTCTTGAAGAGATACAAAGAGGAGGTCGTGTCGGGATTGCGGGAGCAGTTCGGGTATACGAACGACATGGCGGTACCGAGGCTGGTGAAAGCTGTGGTGAACATGGGTTTGGGAAGAGCGGTGCAGGAGAGAAAGAGGCTGCAGGATGGGATGCGGGATCTGGCGGCACTGACTGGTCAGAAGCCGCTGGTGACGAAGGCGAGGAAGTCGGTGGCGGGTTTCAAGGTTCGGCAGGGGATGGAGTTGGGGTGCAAGGTTACGCTGCGGCGAGCGAGGATGTATGAGTTTCTGGACAGGCTGATAAGCATAGCGCTGCCGCGGATTCGGGACTTCCGCGGACTGTCCCCAAGGGGGTTTGATGGGCGTGGCAACTACAGCTTGGGGGTATCGGAGCAGTCGGTCTTTCCGGAAGTTGATTTGGACGCTATCGAGTTCATGCAGGGCATGAACGTGAGTATAGTCACGACGGCGCGAAGTGATGAGGAAGCCCGGGCGCTGTTGGAAGGGCTGGGCATGCCGTTCAGGAAATGAGGAAGAGAATTGGCGAGTAAATCGAAGCTCGTGCGCGCGGGACGGGAACCGAAGTTCGCTGTTCGGAAGCGCAACAGGTGTGAGTTGTGCGGAAGGCCGCGAGGTTATTTGCGGAGGTTCCATCTGTGCAGGATTTGCCTGAGGAATCTTGCATCGAAGGGGGAGATTCCGGGCGTGAAGAAGGCGAGCTGGTAAGCGAGGACCACAAGGATATATAGGGGGTTCGACCCGAAATGGCCATGACGGATCCCATTGCCGACATGCTGACACGAATCAGGAATGTGGTGATGCTGGAAAGGCGCGAAGTGGAAGTGCCCTATTCGAACCTGAAGAGGGCAATTGCGGATGCGCTTGTGCGAGAGGGCTATTTGGCGAAGGTGGAAGAGACAGGCGAAGGCTTGAAGAAGCTGCTTAGGCTGGGGCTCAAGTACGGGCCGGATGGCGAGAAAGTGATAAGGACGATAAAGCGTGAGTCGAAGCCCGGCAGGAGGATCTACAGGAAGGCGCAGGACATACCGAAGGTGTTGGACGGCTTAGGCACGGCTATTGTGTCTACGTCGAAGGGAGTGCTTTCCGACCGCGAATGCAGGCGTGATAACGTCGGCGGCGAGGTCCTCTGCGTGCTGTGGTAGGAGAAACAGCGATGTCGCGGAAGGCGAAGAGACCGATCGTAGTGCCGGAGGGAGTGACGGTGGAGCTGGCGGACCATCGTGTGAAGGTTTCCGGCCAGAAGGCGGAACTCGCGCTGGAGGTACACCCGGACATAGAGGTGTCCTACGACAAGGAAGCGAGAGAGATCCGGGTGGTGCAAGGCGTTGAGGTGCTGGAGCACAAGGGCCTAGTGGGGCTCTTCTGGTCTTTGATCAACAACATGGTAGCTGGGGTCACGCAGGGCTTTGAGAAGAGCCTTCAGATAAAGGGGATAGGGTACAACGCGAGGGTTGAGGGCGGCTCGCTGGTGTTGCAGGTGGGTTTTTCACACCCGGTGACGATGGGGATTCCCAAGGGCCTTGAGGTGGAACTGCCCACGAACACGCAGGTTATTGTGAGGGGGGCGGACAAGCAGGCAGTGGGTCAGTTTGCCGCGGAGATCAGGCGGCTGCGGCCGCCATCGCCGTATCCGCACGCGACGGGGATCCGGTATACCGACGAAGAGGTGCGGAAGAAGGCCGGTAAGACGTTTACTAGCATTGGTTAGCGGATGCTGAAGACAGGATGAAGAGCTGAGATGGACAGACAGAAAGACAAGAGGGTAAAGAGGGTAAAGCGTCACATGCACGTGCGGAACAGGATCGTGGGGACGTCGGAGCGGCCGAGGCTGAGCGTCTTCCGGAGCCTGAAGCACGTGTATGCGCAGGTGATAGACGACATGGCAGGCCGAACGCTGGCTTCGGCCTCGACGCTGTCGCCGGAGGTAAGGGAGGGCGCGAAGGGCGGGGGGAACAAGGAAGCAGCGCGGCTGGTGGGGAAGCTGGTGGCGGAGAAGGCCGGCAAGGCAGGCATTACGCAGGTTGCATTCGACCGCGGACCGTATCGTTATCACGGCCGCGTGAAGGAAGTTGCGGAGGCTGCAAGAGAGAGCGGACTTCGGTTCTAAGTGACGGAGGGAGGTATCTTTGGCGAACACGAGTCGCGTCGATGAGCCCGTCGAGACGACGGAACTGGAGGAGATAGTCGTCGAGAAGGGGATCAATCGCTGCAACACTGTCCGGAAAGGCGGGCGGCTTTTCGGTTACAGCGCCATCGTTGTGGTGGGTGACCGGAAGGGAAAGGTGGGGTACGGATTCGGGAAAGCCAGAGAGGTGCCTGCGGCGCTGGAGAAGGCCGGAAAGCGAGCGCGGAAGAATCTTAGGATGGTCGCTCTGAAGGGGGACACGATCCCCCATACCGTGCGGGGAAGGTTTGGGGCGGCGAAGGTCTTCATGAAACCCGCGGGCGTGGGGACGGGGATAGTGGCAGGTGCGGCAGTGCGAGCAGTAGTGGAGCTAGCGGGCGTCCGCAACATTCTGACGAAATCGATGGGCAGTAACAACGCGATCAATCTTATAAAGGCGACTTTCGACGGCCTGAGCAGGCTTCGGTCGAAAGAGGAGACGGAGCGGCTTCGGGGTGTGAGGATCGGAAGATGAACATAACGGAACTGCATAAAGCCTCCAGAGACGGGAAGTACCCGAAGGCGAAGCGGGTTGGTCGCGGTAGGAGTTCGGGGCACGGCAAGACGTCAGGCAGGGGGATGAAAGGGCAGAAGTCGAGGTCGGGGAAGCTTGGAAGGCCGCATTTTGAGGGTGGGCAGACTCCGCTGGTGATGCGCGTTCCGAAGCGAGGATTCAACAACAAGTGGAGGAAAGCTTACGCGGTCGTGAATCTGTGGCAGATCGAGAAGGGCTTTGAAGCGGGTGAGACGGTCGATCCTGGTGCGCTGCTGCAGCACGGCACGATTAAGAAGATGGAATGCGGGCTGAAAGTGCTGGGTGAAGGCGAGTTGACCAAGAAGCTTACGGTGAAGGCGCACAAGTTCAGTGAGTGCGCGAAGAGGAAAATTGAGGAGGCCGGAGGGTCGGTAGAGGTAATCAGCTAGCCGGAAGAGAAGGGCCAGATGCCGGTAATCGGTTCGTTCATCAACATATTCAGGGTGCCGGAACTCAGGAAGAAGGTTCTCTTCACCCTGATGGTTATTGTCGTGTTCCGTTTCGGTGTGCACGTTTCGCTGCCGGGCGTGAACTTAGATGTGCTGGATCAGTTGTTTTCGGGTGCGGCGGCGGGGGCTGGTGGGAGGTTGTTTGGGTTGGCGAATGCGTTCGCCGGTGGGGCGCTTCGCCGGTTCTCGGTTTTCGCCCTGGGAGTCATGCCGTACATTACGGCGAGTATCATATTTCAGATTCTGACGACGGTGATCCCGGCGCTGGAGCGGTTAGCGAAGGAGGGCCGGGCAGGGCATAGAAAGATCCATCAGTACCAACGTTACGCCACGGTGGGGCTTTGCTTCGTACAGGCGAGCACGGTGGTTCAGTATCTGAAGAGGTTCGGTGGAGGCGAGATGCCGGTGATCAGCCCGGACGTGGGGTTTGGCTACGTGCTTATGGCGGGGGTGATTCTGACCGCGGGCACGTTGTTCCTGATGTGGCTGGGGGAGCTGATCGACGAGTATGGTATAGGCAATGGAATATCTGTGATCATAATGGTGGGGATCATCTCGACGATGCCGCAAGCGTTCGCGGCGCTTTTCTCGAACTTCAGTTTTGCGCCGACCGGGGCAGGAGACGAAATGGACCCAGGCAAGTTGCTGTTGGTTCTGGCCATCTTCTTCGGCGTGGTTGCGTCAGTGGTCGTAGTGACGCAAGGGCAGAGGAGGATTCCGTTCCAGCACGCGAGCCAGGTGCGGGGGATACGGCGGACACAAGGGATGAGGAGTTACTTGCCGCTTCGGGTGACGCACGCCGGGGTGATCCCGATAATATTCGCGTCGGCGCTGCTCCAGATACCCGCGTTCATAGCGGGGGCTCTCAACAACTCGTTTTTGACTAACCGGGTGTTTAACCAATATGCGTTCATCTACAACCTGCTGTATGTGGTTCTGATAATCTTTTTCTGCTATTTCTACACGGCGATCACGTTCAACCCGGTGAACTTCGCGGATGAGATGAAGCAGCATGGGAGCTTTGTTCCCGGAATACGGCCGGGCCGGCGGACCGCGCAGTATCTGGAGCACATAATGACGCGGATAGCGCTGGCGGGTGCGGTCTTCCTGGCGGTGATAGCGATTCTGCCGCTGCTGGTCATGGGGGGCATGGGGCTTTCGTTGTTTGTCGCAAGCCTCTACGGGGGTACATCTATACTGATCGTGGTCGGCGTCGCGCTGGACGTCGTCCAGCGGATTGAGTCGCACCTTGTTATGAGGAGCTACGACGGATTCCTCAAGAAGGGCAGGATAAGGGGTCGGAGATGAGATTGGTCTTCTTGGGGCCGCCGGGAGCGGGAAAAGGAACTCAGGCGAAGGCGGTAGCGGGCCGATACGGAATCCCTCATATATCGACGGGAGACATGCTGCGAGAGGCATTGAAAAACGAGACGGCTTTGGGGCTAAAGGCGAAGGAGTATATGGACGGGGGCCTGCTGGTGCCGGACGACGTGATCGTGGGTGTTGTGGCTGAGAAGCTCGCGAGCATTTCCGACGGATTCCTGCTGGACGGGTTCCCGAGAACGGTGGTCCAGGCGGAGGCGCTGGATGGGATCCTCGAGGGTTCCGAAGAGAAGCTGGACAGCGTGGTGTACTTCGATGTCGATGAGAATACGGTAGTCAGGCGGTTGTCAGGCCGGCGAACGTGCGGGTCATGTGGTGCGAATTTTCATGTGGAGGCTATGCCCCCGAAGAAGGAAGGCGTTTGCGACAGGTGCGGTGGTGAGCTTTACCAGCGGGACGACGACAAGCCGGAGGTGGTTCGGGAGCGGATGGCGGTGTACCAGGAGGAGACGGCGCCGCTGATTGAGTACTACAGGGAGCAAGGTCTGCTGGACGAGGTGGCCGCGGGCAAGTCGGTGGATGAGGTTCAGGAGGATCTGGCTAGACGCCTTTCTGAGACAGAGCGTGCTGAAGGATAATGTGCCGGAAATGGTAAGCATTAAGTCTCCGAGAGAAATTGAGTTGATGCGCGAGTCAGGAGCGATTCTGGCGGAAGTGCTGGAGATGATCCGGAGCGAGGTGAAGCCCGGCGTGCGAACAGGTTTGATAGACGAGAAGTCCGAGGAGTTGATAAGAGAGCGGGGGGGTACTCCGTCGTTCTTGCATTACAAGGGCTACCCGGCATCGATTTGCATCTCGATAAATGAGGAAGTGGTTCACGGAATCCCCGGCGAGCGGGAGCTGCGTGAAGGTGACGTGGTGAGCGTTGACGTGGGTGTGAAGCATAGGAACTATCATGCCGACGCGGCGATTACGGTGCCGGTCGGGGACGTTTCTGATGAGGCCAAGAGGCTGATGAGTACGTGCAAAGCGGCGCTTGGAGAGGCGATTCGTCGAGTGAGGCCGCAGGTGAAGCTGCGGGAAGTCTCGGCAGCGGTGCAGGAAGCAGTTGAGTCGGAAGGGTTTTCGGTGGTGAGGAAGTTTGTAGGGCACGGGATAGGACAGGCGCTGCACGAGGAGCCACAGATACCGAATTTCGTTGACGGAACGTTCAATGGAGAGCTAGTGCTTAAGCCCGGCATGGTGCTGGCGATAGAACCGATGATAAACGCTGGTGGCCACGAGGTGGAGGTGACGGAGAACGGGTGGACGGTTGTCACTCGTGACCGCTCGCTTTCGGCCCATTTCGAGCACACGGTGGCGGTCAGCGAGTCGGGCGCGGATGTGCTGACGGACCGACGAGTGCCGAGAGAGGCGAGTCGAGAAAAGGGGGATAGCGCGCAGTATGGCTAAAGAAGATCCCATTAGGGTTCAAGCCGTCGTGAAAGAAGCGCTTCCCAACGCGATGTTCAAGGTGGAGTTGGAAAACGGCCACGAGGTGCTGGCACACGTGTCCGGCAGGATGCGGATGTTGTTTCTGAAAGTCCTGCGGGGAGACAAGGTCGTAGTCGAGCTTTCGCCGTATGACTTGTCGCGCGGGAGGATAGTCTACAGAGAGTAGTACGCGGCGTCAGGAGCAGAAGCGACGGACGGTGACGGTACCTCCAACGGAGCAGAGCGATGAAGGTTCGGAGTTCGGTATCTAGAATATGCGAGGACTGCAAGATAGTCAGGCGCCGCGGAGTGGTGCGTGTTATCTGCAAGAATCCCCGGCACAAGCAGCGCCAGGGCAAATAGATGAAAGGAGTGTTGAGTGCCAAGAATTCTGGGCGTTGACATTCCCGGTGACAAGAGAAGTGTAGTAGCGCTCACTTACATTTTCGGGATAGGTAGACATCGCGCGGTGGAGATACTGCGGCAGGTGGGGGTGGACGAGAGCGTGCGCGCGAAGGATCTTTCGGAGGACGAGCTGTCCAGGATTGCCGGAACGATCGAGAACAACTACACGATCGAGGGAGAACTGCGGCGGCAGGTTCAGCAGAACGTGAGCCGGCTGCGGGACATCAGGTGCTACCGAGGGCTGAGGCACCGGATGGGGCTGCCGGTGCGGGGTCAGCGGACCAGGACGAATGCGCGGCAGAGAAAAGGGCCCCGAAAGACTGTTGCCAGGAAGAAGAGTGTCAAGCAGCTAGGAGGATAGCAGCACATGGCCAAGCGTAAGGTACGCCGAACCGTGAGCGCGGGGGCGGCGCACATCAAGGCGACGTTCAACAACACCATAATAACGGTAACGGACATGAACGGGGAAGTGCTGTGCCAGGAAAGCGGGGGAAGTATGGGGTTCACCGGTGCGAAGAAGAGCACTCCGTTTGCTGCTCAGCGTGCGGCCGAAAGCATAGCGGAAAAGGCGAAGAAGTTCGGGCTGAAGGAGATCGACGTCAGGGTGAAGGGCCCGGGGTCGGGCCGGGAGTCGGCGATAACGGCTCTGCAAGCTGCGGGCCTGACGATTAGGTCGATCGAGGACGTTACGCCGCTGCCTCATAACGGCTGCAGGCCGAAGAAGAAACGGCGAGTCTAGCGGAGGAGGAGACCTTCCGGATGAGTAGGTACGTTGGGCCCAAGTGTCGGCAATGCCGTCGAGAGGGCTTGAAGCTGTTCTTGAAGGGGGAGCGCTGCAACACGCACAAGTGCACGATAACGAGGAGGGAATATCCTCCTGGTATGCATTTGTGGCGGCGCGGAAAGGTGTCGGAGTACGCGATCCATCTTCGCGAGAAGCAGAAGATGAAGAGGTACTACGGGATACTGGAGCGGGAGTTCCGGAACATATTTGCGCGTGCGCTGAAGCAGAAGGGAAACACGGGCGAGAACCTTGTGAAGCTGTTGGAACGGAGGTTGGACAACGTTGTGGCGCTTGCGGGATTTGCCGCCTCGCATGCACAGGCAAGGCAGCTGATAACCCACGGGCACATAGTGGTGGGAGAGCGTCGGGTGAGCAAGCCGTCGTACAGGGTTGCTGCGGGCGAGACGATAAAGGTGCACAAGAGAGACAAAAGCCAGAAAGAAGTGAAGGACGTAGTGGAAACGACGCGCGAGCGCGAGGTACCTGCGTGGCTCCAGGTTGATCGCGAGGCCCTCGAGGTGAACGTGGTGCGGCTGCCCGAGCGGGAGGAGATAGGTGTTCCCGCGCAGGAGCAGTTGGTGGTGGAGTTCGCTTCGAGATAGAGGGCCGCGATATACGATAGATTTAGACTGTAATTGAGCCTTAACGGGAGGCGGAAATGCGAATTCGGTGGCGAGGCCTTGAGCTTCCAACAAGGGTCGTCTGCGAAAAGGAGACCCTAACCGAGTCCTATGGGAAGTACGTTATCGAACCCTTTGAGCGGGGATTCGGCACCACGGTGGGTAACAGTCTGCGAAGGGTGCTGCTATCCTCGCTGGAGGGAGCTGCGCCGACGTCGTTGAGGATCGAAGGCGTTCAGCACGAGTTCACCACCGTGCCGGGCGTTGTCGAAGACGTGGCGGAGATAATCCTGAACGTGAAGAGAGTAGTGCTGAGGCTGGATAGCGACGAGGTGAAGACGTTCAAGCTTGAGGCGCACAAGAAAGGCGAGGTGACGGCGGGAGACATCGAGACTGACGGCACGACCGAGGTGGTGAACAAGGAGCATCACATAGCGACGTTGAGCGAGGATACGGACTTCGTCATGGAATTGACGGCGAGGAGGGGCCGCGGGTACGTCACGGCGGAAGAGAACGAGGAAGGAGAGCAGGTGATCGGGGTGATCCCGATTGACTCGATCTTCTCGCCGGTGCTGAGGGTGCGGCACTCGATAGAGAACACGCGAGTGGGTCGGCTGACGGACTACGACAGGCTGATAATGGAGATATGGACGGACGGGAGCGTGGCGCCCGACATGGCGCTTGTGGAAGCGGGGAAGATATTGAGGAAGCACCTTACGCCGTTCGTGCAGTACTTTGAGACGGGCAAGGAGGTCGAGTCGACTGAGCAGCGGGGGGAGGAAGACCTGCAGAAGCGGGAGGAAGAGGAGGAACTGCGGGACAAGCTGGACAGGAGCGTGGCGGAGCTGGACTTGTCTGTCAGGGCCTCGAACTGCCTTCAGGCGGGCGGGATAGTGACATTGCGGGATCTGGCGAGCAGGACCGAAGCGGACATGCTGAAGCTTCGCAACTTCGGGAAGACGTCGCTGAAGGAGATCAAAGAGAAGCTGGCGGAGTTAGGAGTGACGTTGGGGCAGCTGGCGGAAGAGTAAGAGGCGGAGGGGTAGAAAATGAGACATCTCAAGTCGGGCAGAAAGCTGAATCGGTCCCCGAGCCATCGGCACGCACTTCTGCGGAATCTGGCGATCAGCTTGCTCGAGCACGAGCGGATCATAACCACGAGGGAGAAGGCGAAAGAGGTGCAGCGGCTTGCGGAGAGATTGATCACGCTGGGTAAGAAGGGGGGGCTCCATCACAGGAGGCTGGCGCTGGCGAGGCTTCCGCATAAGCCGACGGTCAAGAAGCTTTTTGACGACATAGCCCCACGGTACGCTGAGCGAGCGGGCGGATACACGCGGATCATCAGGATGGCGGACCCGCGACTGGGAGACCGAGCGTCCCAGGTGGTTTTGGAACTGGTTGAGCGGAAGGAGCCGGGGGAGAAGTAGAGTATCTACGGCGTTGTCGGAGAGCGTCTGATGGGGGAGTGTATCTTCTGCAAGATAGTCAATGGTGAACTTCCTTCGGCCAAAGTGTACGAAGACGACGAAACCATTGCCTTCCTGGATATCAACCCGCTGAGCCCTGGGCACATCCTTGTCATTCCCAGAGAGCATTACCGCGATTTCCTGGAGACGCCGCCTGAGTTGGTGAAGGCGGTGGCGGGGGCTTGTTCGCGGGTATCTGGCGCTGTGGTCAAGGCTGTGTCTGCAGAGGGGTTCAATCTTTTTGTGTCGAACGGTCGCTGTGCGGGTCAGGTGGTTGACCATCTGCACGTGCACATCGTCCCGCGTCGCTCCGATGACGGGATCGTGTGGGGGTGGAATAGAGGGGCTTATGGCGAGGGCGAGATGGAGAAGGTGCGGGTGGCAATCTGCGAGCACGTCTAGCACCCATGTGGCCTTCCGATGAGACGTGAGTAACCACGAGCGTAAGGACAGGGCAAATGTCCACGCCGTCCGGGGGTTCCGGGGAGTTCCTTTTCATCGAGTGGCTTCGGAAACAGGTGAAGCCTTCTTCGATGGTTTCCACAGGTATAGGGGACGATGCCGCCGTTGTTTCGACGGGGCGAGGGGATTTGCTGCTCACGATCGACACGGTGGTTGAGGGTGTTGACTTCGAGTCGGGAAAGGCGACCCCGAAAGAGGTTGGCAGAAAGGCGGTCGCAGCGTCGCTAAGCGACATCGCGGCCATGGGAGGGGTGGCCGATTACGTGTTGGTCTCCGCGGCGACCGGTGAGAAGTTTGGCAGAGCGGCGATGGAGGGGTTGTACCGTGGGATGGCGGAGGTATGCAGGGAGGTCTCGGTAGATCTGGTGGGAGGCGATCTCGCTTCCGGCTCAAAGAGCCTTGTTGTTACGGTAGCTTCGGTGGGTCACGTTCCTGAGGGGAAGCGGGCGATACTGCGCAAGGGCGCGCGGGTCGGGGATGCGATAATGGTGACGGGTGAGCTTGGCGGCTCCCTGCTCGGGAAGCATCTGGCCTTTCGTCCGCGGCTGCGGGAAGCGGCGATTCTTACGGACATCTGCACTCCGACTTCCATGATCGACGTGAGCGACGGGCTTCTGCTCGACCTGAGTCATATCCTGGAGGAGAGCGGGGTTGGAGCGCTGCTGCACGAGGAGGCGATACCCGTTTCCCCTGCGGCGGAGGAACTGGCCAGGCGGACGGGCTCATCGCCGATGGATCATGCGCTGTCTGACGGGGAAGACTACGAGCTTCTTTTCACGGTGGCTGGTGAGGACGTGTCGAAGTTGACTCAGGGCGAGCCGCTGGGAGTGGGTGTGTCAAGAATTGGTGAGGTGACCGCGGAGGGACTGAGGATGCGGCGGCGCAGCGGCGAGACGGTCAGCCTGGAGCCGAGGGGATATGAGCATCGGATCGAATAGCGGAGACTTTGTGGTTGAGAGCAAAGGCCCGGAGGAGACGGCACGGGGCGGCGAGAGACTGGGAGGGTTGGTGCAGGGCGGGGATGTGATTTGCCTGACCGGGACGCTGGGCGCGGGGAAGACGGTGTTTGTCAAGGGGATTGCGGCCGGGATGGGAGTGAACGACCCAAGGACTGTCACCAGCCCGAGCTTCACGCTCATCAACCGGTACGACGGATGTCTGGCGCTGTATCACGTTGATGCCTTCAGGCTGGACGACTCGACGGACCTGGAGGAACTCGGATCCGACGAGATGTTCTACGGGGACGGAGTAGTCGCTGTCGAGTGGGCTGACAGGGTGGAGGAGGCTCTGCCGAAGGACAGGTTGGATGTTGTTTTCACAGTCGTTGGACCGTCTTCGAGGAAGCTGGAATTTGCGGCGAAGGGAGAACGGGCGCGAAAGCTTCTAGGGATATTCGCGAGCCAACTTCGGGGATAGGGGCGGCGATTACTCGGCGAGCTTCAGGTATTCGGCGACCTTCTTGGGCAGTTCCTTAAGGTTGTCGGGTGTTTTCTCGAGGAATGCATCCGCGCCCTCGAGGATGGACAGGTCCTCGAGCTTCCCTTTGGAAGTTAGCATGATTACGGGCACTTTTTTTGGCAGGTGCACTCTGAAGCGAAGCTCCTTTAGCATCGTCCAGCCGTCCATTTTTGGCATCTCGATGTCGAGCAGGATAAGGTCCGGGATGTTCGCCTCGATCTTCTTCAGGGCCTCCATACCGTCGTGGGCGACCTCGCTATGAAAGCCGGAAGTGTCGAGCACCTTCTTGATCATGTCAGTTACAAGGGGGCTATCGTCCACCACGAGAATCGTTTTGACTGCTTTGGCCATGTGACCCTCCTCGGGAATTTGATCCCACATCGGGGATATTGTAGATTCACGGGATGGGCTAATCAAGGCAAAAGCGTCAGCCGATAACCGTGTAGGAGGGTTTTTGCGTGTCCTTTCGACATTCACTGACAATGGGGATGTATCCCTGGTTGTAGACTGCTGAGAGGGAAACATGGCGGTGAAGGATTTTCTGGCGGAGATAGAGCAACAGACGAAATTCCGGTTCGTGAAGAAGCTGGCGGAAGGGGGAATGGGGGCGGTCTACGAGGCGAAGCAGAAGGGCGCTGAGGGGTTCGAGAAGCGGGTGGCGATAAAGACGATCACGGCCGACATCGTGGAGGACCCGCGGTTTGTTGACATGTTTATCGGCGAGGCGAAGCTGGTTGCGGACCTGGTGCACGAGAACATCGCCCAGATATATCAGCTCGGGAGATGCGGGCGGATGTACTTTATTGTGATGGAGTTCATAAACGGAAGGACGCTTCGGCAGTTCATAAACCGCCATTTCGAAACCAAGAATGCGGTGCCGGTAGAGATAGCGACTTTCATCATAAGCAGAGTGTGCCGGGCGATGGACTACGCGCATAAGAAAAAGAACGGGGACGGCAAGCTGTTGGGGATCGTGCACCGCGACGTTTCTCCGGGGAACATAATGATGACCTACGAGGGGGTGGTGAAACTGGCGGACTTCGGGATCGCGAAGGCGCAGGACCTCATGTGGGCGAAGGAGGGGGACGTGCTGTTCGGCAAAGCGCAGTACATGTCGCCCGAGCAGGCTTCTTTCAAGGAGACGGACCCGAGGTCGGATGTTTTTGCGCTGGGTGTTGTGATGTTCGAGTTGCTTACCGGTCGGAGACTTTTCGAAGGCGAGAAGGAGCGGGATGTTCTAGACAAGGTATCGGAGTGCGAGCTGCCGCCGCTGGAGATATTCAGGCCGGACTGCCCGCGAGAGGTGCTTCGCATCCTGTCAAAAACGCTGGAGAAAGAGCCGGCCAAGAGGTACCAGGACGCTGGCGGGATGGGCTACGATCTGGAACACTTCATGTACCACGATCGGTTCGGCCCGACGAACATCACGCTTCAACGTTACCTGAAGACGCTCTTCTGGGAAGAAGAGGGGCCGTTCGAGCTTCATATTGAGCCGAAGGTACAGGAACGAACGCGGGTGGACAAGAAGGGCGAGAAGATCACGTGGACGGATACGCCGGAGCCGGAGATTCCTGAATAGGGCCGGGCAAACTCCGGTTCGCCTTCGCACGAGGAATCTGTCCACTTCCTTATTCTCGATGCGTCGCGGGCGCTTTGCACCTAGCGCGAGGTAGGTCCGCCTTTTCTGAGCTTGTGCATCGCGCCGCGGAGGGTGAGGGGGCGGCCGGATTTGCCGCGGACGTAGAGCTTCTCGGCGAGGGTCTGGGTGATAAGGACGGGGGATTTTGAGACTACGGCGACGGCGATGCCCGGCGCCGCGTCAACAGGGATGACGGCCTGTTTCCCGTCGGCGCTGACCACGAATGCGGCATCAATGCCCGACCGGGTGCGCTTGAGTAGAACGACAGCGTCGAGCTTTACGTCGGTGGCGCGCAAGACGTTGCTGACGGTTGTGTGTGTGAGCGGGCGGGGGAAGGAAGAGGGCGCGAGAGCGTACTGTATGAAGTAGGGCTCCAGCTTGTGCAAGGGGGTAGCGGCGGCGCGTCCTTCCTCGGTGTCTAGGAAGAGGGTGGGCTTTGTCTCCTCCCTTTTGCATACATTTAGCATGCGCTCGACCGAAAGGAGAGCCCCGCAGCCAAGGAGATCCTGCGCCCTAACCTTCAGCGACTCGGTGGCCCTTCGCATTTTGACTGGCGTTTTGGCCGTGCGCTTGCGAGCGGGCTTCTCCTTCGGTTTGGCCACGAGGACGGCAAACCCGAGCTGGGCGTATAGAAAGCTCCCCTGCGGATCCCGGGGCGGCTTGCCGAGGATGCGGCTGTATTCGGGATGGACCCGGAGATTTCTGAAGTTGCTGTGATGGCGGCGGGATTGCAGGAACTTCGAGTCGATCTCCTCGAGCGTTCTGAAGGCGTCGCTCGACCTTCCTGCAAACGAGTAGGAGGTCGCCAAATCCCACGCGATCCTGTTGTCTGCGGGGAGCAGCCGATGGGCTGCTTCAAGGCAAACAACGGCTCGGGGTGAGCGTGGACCGTGCCAGTGTGCGTAGACCGCCCCAAGCAGACCAGTTGCCACAGCCTCGAGATTGGTGCCCTTGGCGCGCTCGGCCCAGGTCTTGAGTTGTTCCATCTTGCGGGGGTCACCTACAAGGCGGGGTGGGTTGGGAAGGAACTTCGATGCTGCCCTATGGAGATTCTCTCGAGCGGTCGCGTTCTCTGGGTTCCTGCCCACGGCTCTGAGAACCTCTGAGAGTGTCTTGAAAGGGACGGGCCACCGACCGAGCTTGACTCGCTGCCGGGCCGTTCGTGGGGCGGCAGGCTTGCCGTCCTTGCGCCTTATGAGGCATTGCTCGGCGACGTCCTTGTCCACGAAGATGGGAGTACCGGCGCGGACGGCGAGATTTATGGCGTCGCTGGGGCGGGAGTCGATCTCGGTAATTCGCTTCCCTGATTTGACCTTGATCGTGCCATAGAATGTTGAAGCCTTTAGCTCACCGACAACCACCTCCTCGATCCTACGTCCGAAGCGGTTAAGTGTGGCGACGAGAGCGGAGTGAAGGTCCGTGGGTTCGGAAGGGACCTTGCCGGAGAGCCAGGGGGCGATGGCCTGAGCTTCGAGATTGCCCACGCATATCACGAACGACCTCTTCTTCGAATCGGTGAGCAGGAGGCTCTGCATGGTCTTGTCGGATGCGTAGACGCGCACTTGACTGATCTTTCTCAGAACGTGGTCGGTGAATTCCCGTTTGGGCCGAGAGCTTTTCAGTTCGGTTTCGACCATGGCGACAAGTTCCTTTCGCAACTTCTTGCGGGCGTCGTGGAGACGGCGCTTTATGCTGCCGAGGGGGCGATTGGTGAATTTGCTGATGTCCTTCTGTGAATAGCCGTCGATGTAGTACAGAGTAGCAGTCTCGCGGCTGGCGTCGGGGAGACTCTTCAACGCGGAGATGATGGCTGCCTGGGTCTCCCTGCGGGCGGCTATCTCGTCGGCGGGAGGTGGGTTTGAGGTCTGGGGTTGCGCGCGTCTCGCGTCGAGCGATTGCGAGCGAAGATGCATTCTCGTCTTGTTGAGTGCGATTCCGTAGAGCCATGAGCCGAACTTCGCTTGGGTCTTCAGTTTGGGGAGGGATTCGTAGGCGGCGAGGAATGCCTCTTGGGCGAGGTCTTCGGCGTCGGCGAAACTGCCGGTCTTGCTGAGAGCCACGCCGTAGACGGCGTCCTTGTAGCGTTCCACAAGCGTACGATAACATTCCGTCTCCCCTGCAAGCGTACGTTGGGCGAGTGTGCTATCAGACTCCACTTTTCCGCCTTGGCTGCTTTGGGTCTTCCGAAGTGTAGTTGCACGAGCCGGAAGAAAGGTTCGGTCGGAGTGCGGCTCGACAGTGCGAGGTTAGCGCACGGGGTCGGGTAAATCCAGAGCCGTAGTTACGTGAGAGGCTTGCGCATTTTGCGGCTTGCGGGTTTGTAGCCGAAGCGCTGGTAGAAGGCGATGGCGGGTTCGTTGAACTCCATAACGGTGAGCTCGGCCGTTGCCGCGCCTCTCTCGCGGGCCCACTGCTCGGCTGCTTCGAGAAGGGACCGACCAATTCCGGAGCGGCGGCATTCCTTCTTCACGACTAGAGTGTCGATGGCCGCGTAGGTGCGCAGGACATACACAGGGATGTCGGGCGTTTCCGTTACGCTGACTTTGACAACGCCAACGAGCCTGCCTTCGCGCTCGGCGACGAGGAGTGCGGTAGCCTCGTCCTCGATGAGTCCGTGGATGTATTCGCGAGAGCGAGCAGGGCCGTCGGGTTGTCGGTAGATTTCAGGGAGTGCATTTCGGTGAAGGGCGTCCACCTCGTCGAAGATCTTGCATAGAGCCTGATAGTCGTTCATGGCTGCTTCGCGGATTGAGGGGTGCATTCGGATGCCCCGATGGGGTAGAGAGGCTGCTACTGCATATAGAGCCTGGCGAACTCGAAGATGGATTGCTCGATGAAGGCGTTGGCCTTGTCGACGTCGACCTTGTCTACCGGGAAGGTGATGTAGTCGCTTTTTTTCTCGCAGACGCCGTCGATCGTCATCTCCATTCTCACGGTGAGGGCTTCTAGCGTGTCGGTGGGTCGGAGGGAGAACTGGAGGGTACCATTTCTGGGTTGCTTGTCAGAGGCGCGGAAGATGTATGTTGAGCCGGAGATGCCGTCGGTCTCGTGGACCATGTTGGGGAAGCGCTGGCTGAGGAAGTCGGCGCGGTGGTCGAGCCTTTCCGCGATTTTTGCCATTTCCGCGCCGAATTTCTCACGGGTGAGACGCTCTCTGCGCTGCTCTTCGGTCTCGGAGTCCTCGGGGAGGGGCTTTTTCATGATTCTCTTGTCGAACTGCCGGGTGAAATCCCCTGGCATGGGTGTTTTCCTTTATTAGGGTGTAAGACTTCAGTTCAATTTGGACGATTAGGATTATAGGACTATAGTGGCAAGCTTTTCAAGGACGCCCGAGGTGCAGACATGAAGTTGAAAGAAGGCCTGAGCAATATGAGCCAGCAGGCGAGCGCCGAAGAGACGCGCTCGTCGCCATGCCCGTACGATCTAGCGGAGGAGCCGCTTCAACTGGACGAGACGGTTGAAGAGGTGCCCGTGCCCAGGCGGAGCAGAGCCAGCTTGAAGCCGGATCAGATGGTGTTTTTTAACCGGCAGCTTGCCTCGATGCTCAAGCTGGACCTGCCGATTGCCAAGGGAATGAGGGCGCTGGCGCGGGAAGTGTCGGACCCGGTGTTCAGGGAAGTGGTGGAGAGTGTGCGTAGGGACCTTGAGCAGGGAGTGACGCTGACGGCGGCGCTTGCCAAGTTTCCCCATTCGTTTCCACCGCTGTACATAGAGATGCTGCGGGCCGGGGAGAGCACGGGGAACCTTGCGGCGGCGCTGGAGCAGCTTGCAGCATACTCGGAGGCGATGGGCAATGTGAAGAGACGGCTGGCTACGGCGATAACATATCCGCTGTTCACCGCTTCGCTCTGCGTGGTAGGCGGATTCTTTTTCCTGGTATTTGTGGTTCCACGGTTCCAGATGCTGGTGGAGCAGCTTGCGATGTCGCGGATCCAGGAGGCTGGGGCGAATCTGCCGTGGGTAACGCGGTTCGTGTTTGCGTTCTCGGGAATTGTGAGGGAATGGAGGGTCTCGGTGCCGGTGTTCGCGGGGGTGGTGATGCTGCTGTACCTGGTGATGAGGCTGCTGGGAAGGTCGGGTAGGAACATGGACCAGCTAGTGTTCAGGCTTCCGATTTTTGGTCGGTTGTTCCAGAAGGTAGTGCTGGCGCGGTTCTGCAGGACGCTTGGTGAGCTGCTTCGGAGCGGGGTCTCGATGGTGCAGGGCCTCTCGCTTGTTTCGGGCGTGACGGGGAACAATTCGATAAGGCGCGCGGTGGAAGGGATGAAGAGGTCGGTGGAGAACGGGGAGCGAATGACGGCGCGGCTGGATGAGGCGCGGTTGTTCCCGCCGAGCATGGTATGGCGGCTGAAGATGTCCGAGCAGCGAGGGATGGTGGAGCATGCGCTGCTGGAACTGGGTAAGGAATATGAGGACGACGTTGAAGTGAGCGCGGGGCGGATAGCTGAAGTGCTTGCCCCGACTTTCATAGTTGTCGTCTCGTGTCTTGTGGTTGCGCTTCTCCTGTCTGTGTACCTGCCGCTTGCGTGGTTCCCAACGCCCGGCTAGTCGGCGGAACGGGTAGATCATATGAAAGCAGATCTGAGGGTGATGCAGATCCCGCTCAAGGGCATTGAGAGGGAGATACGGTCCCTGCTCTCGCATCCGGGCCATCGGATAAGCGAAGTTGTTGATCTGCTGCTGACGAAGTCGGTGCAGTTCAACTCCAGCGACATTCACTTCGAGCCTACCTCGTACGGCTTGCGTGTGCGCTACAGGATAGATGGAATGTTCCACGACATCATGTGCGTGCCGAAGGCGGTTCAGGAGCAGGTGATATCGCGGATAAAGGTGATGGCTGACCTGCATCCACACAAGCGGGAGATCGTGCAAGAGGGGCGGATACCGTTCGAGTGGAACGATAAGGCGCTGGATTTCCGTATTTCGATCGTGCCGACGGTCGCAGGCGAGAAGATGGTGGTGAGGATATTCGATCCACTGCGATCCACGTTCGAGCTGGAAGAGCTGGGGTATTCGCCCGGGATCCTTGAGAAGATGACATCGATGCTGATGGGTCTTCAGGGGATGGTGATACTCACGGGGCCGGCGGGGTCGGGAAAGACGACGACGCTGTATTCGTGCCTGCTGAAGGTGCGAGAGGAACTCGGACACTTCGCGAGCATCGTGGCGATAGAAGACCCGGTGGAATACGAGGTGGGCGAGTTTGCGCAGATGCAGGTGAACAGGACACACGGGCTGGATTTTGCGAACGGCTTGAAGGCGGTGCTGCGCCAGGATCCCGAGGTGATAATGGTGGGCGAGATACGGGACGAGGAGACGTGCGAGGTGGCGCTGAAGGCGGCGCTGACGGGCCATTTGGTGCTGACCACCATCCATGCCGGTAATACGGCGGAAGTGGTGGTGAGGATGCTGAATATGGAGATGAGGCCGTTCATCGTGGCTTCGGCGGTTACGGGGGTGGTGGCGCAGCGGCTTGTGCGGGTGATATGCCCGGACTGCCGGATGCCGTGGAAGCTGGAGGATGCGTACGAGGAACTCATCAAGGAGTCGCTGGGGCTGGAGGAGGTGTATACGTATCGCGGGCGCGGCTGCGAAACATGCCAGGGGACGGGATACAGGGGAAGGACGGTGATCGGCGAGCTGATGACGATAGACGAGGATATGCGTCGGGAGATACTGTCGGGAACCTCGACTTCGGAACTTGCGGCACTGGCGAGGCAGAAGGGGATGCGGACGGTATTCGAGGACGGGCTTCAACGGGTTATAGACGGCATCACGACGTTTGAAGAGGTGCTGCGTGTAGCCGGAGCATCGCACGTGAAGAAGACTGCTCGCGACGGAGACGAGAGCGTGACCAGCTTCGACGAGGTGCTCCGACTAGCGAACGTTTAGGATCAGCGGACAGGCAGGAGGGGCTCACGGAGTGGGCGTGAGGGCAAGGCGCACAAAGGGCGTGATGATAGTGGAGCTGATGGCGGCGGCACTGGTGTTCGCCATCGCGGTCACGGGCTACTTCGGGATACAGGCGAGGAAGCAGGCTCACATTACGGCGGCCAAGGAGCTTTCGCTGGCACAGCAGGGATGCGCCAACAAGCTCGAAGAGTTAAGGGCGCTGCCGACGGAGGCTGCAGGGCAGCTTGACGGCAGCAGCTTCGTCATCAGAGGGCTCAAGAGCAAGTGGGGGCCCGCGGGAAAGGTATCGACGACGGAGCACAAGCACCTGTGGGAGGTCTCGGTAGAGGCCGTGTGGGATTCGCGAGGGAAAGAGAGAAGCTACCAGTTGTGGACTTTTCTGCCGAAGGGCGGTTGAGCGTGGTCGGCGCACGAAGTCGAAAGGGATTCACACTGGCCGAGCTGACGGTCTTCATGGCCGCGTCGGCGGTGCTGATGACGGGGATCATCAGTGTGGAGGCGATGTCCCGCCGTTCGACCTTCACGGAGATGGCTTCGCTGCGTTTGCTGGAGGACGGCCGGTCGGTTTCGTGGCAGTTGAGGTCCGACCTTGCATCGGCGCGGTCAGTGCGGGTTACTGACGGTGGAAGGGGGCTGGAGGCAGAGACGGAGTCCGGGACGGTCACATACGGGTTAGAGGAGGAGGGGAGGCTGGTGAGAAGTTACGTGAGGGGCGATGACAGTGGCAAGGAAGTGATGCGGGGGCGGGTTGAGGAATTCTCGGCCATGATCGATCCAACCTTTGAACGTTTGGTGAGGGTGAAGCTGAAGCTCAGCAGGAGCACGGGCGCGAGAAGCCTGACGGCGGAACGGACGGTGGTGGTGACGACGAGAGGGGTAGGGGAAAGGACATGAGGCGGAAGCTCTCGAAGGAGGCAGGTGTAGTGCTTTTGGCGTCGCTGAGCCTGGCGGGCGTGCTGGCGGCGCTTGGTGGGTTGTTCCTGCGACCGTCGATGGAGGAATTGGCGCTGGTGGAGCGGGGCGGCAGGAGGCTGCAGGCGCTGGCATTGGCCGAGGCCGGCGTGGCGGATGCCATAGCGCGGCTGGGCGATGATCGGGTTGCGTTCGAGATAGGCAAGAGGGTGGCACCGACCGGTGCATACTATGTTAGCGTGACGCCTGACGGAGACGCTTACGATAGATTCACTGTGCAGTCCGAGGGCGTGGTGGCTCTGGGCGGCGGAAGGAAGCTTTCGCAATACGTGTACGCGACGATCGAGATCGAACGTTCGGAAGAGAGCAGCACCTGGCAGCTTGCCTCGTGGCGAAGCTGCGCGCGTCCTCCTGGAGGCAAGTGAACGCGTCGGGCGGCTGTGCCATCCTCTGCAATATCCGCGATAGCGTAGTGATATGACCACTCTACAAGCTCTCCTGCTCGGGGTCCTGCAGGGCCTGACTGAGTTCATCCCGGTATCTTCTAGCGGGCACCTGGTGCTGGCGCACAGACTCCTTGGGACCGATGCGGGGGCGGGGGCGCTTCCCTTCGACGTCGCGGTGCACATGGGCACGCTCGCTGCGGTGGTGGTGTACTTCCGGAAAGATGTCGGGCGGATGGCGTTGTCGCTGTGGAAGGTCGTGCGCAGAGAATGCGGCGATGACGAGGAGGCCAAGCTGCTGCTGTTCGTCGTGATAGCGACTGTTCCGACGGCGATCGTCGGCCTGGCGTTGAAAGAGCCGATGGAAGGGCTCAGGGCAGGGCATAGCGGAGCGCTGGTGTTGATTACATCGGCGCTGCTATTCTTGAACGGGGTCTTCTTGACGGGAAGCGACTGGCTGAAGGAGAAGGGAAGAGGGATTCTGGAAGTTCCGCTGTATGCTGCGTTGGTGGTGGGTTTGGCGCAGGGCGTCGCGGTGATGCCTGGGATATCGAGGTCGGGGGCCACTGTGGTTGCGGCGCTTGCGGCCGGATTCTCACGGCGGGATGCCGCACGCGTGGCGTTCCTTTGTGCTATTCCGGCGATAGCGGGGGCAGGTTTGATCGAGGTCATCACTGCCGGTGGCGCGCTGAGGGGGCTCGGCGTGGTTCCGGTGGCAGTGGGTACGCTGGCGGCATTCGGAGTTGGGCTGCCGGCGATCTTCGTGCTGATCGCAGCGCTGAAACGCGCGACGCTGAAATTCTTCGGAATCTACTGCGTGGCGGTGTCTATCCTGGCGCTTATCGCCACGCGTTGACCGGAGCCTGCGGTTCTGATATTATCCCATCCCGTTGATCCAGCGACTGAGCGTGGAGGAAACACATGTACGCCGACGAGAGTCTCTCACGATATCTGGACAGGGCGGCGTCCGGGAAGCCTATACCGGGGGGTGGAAGCGTGGCGGCCGTGGTAGGTGCGCTGGGGGCTTCGATGGCCTCGATGGCGTGCAACTTCACGGTGGGGCGGAAGAAGTACAAGGATGTGGAGGGAGAGGTCACCGAGATTCTAGGCGAAGCGGAGAAGGCACGAGAGGCGCTGCTGGAGCTTGCCGGACGAGACAGCGAGGCGTACTCGGAGGTCTCTGCTGCGTATAAGCTGCCGCGCGAGACGGAGGAGCAGAAGGGGGCGAGGCGGGAGGCGATCCAGGCGGCGCTGAAGACGGCTATGGCCGCCCCGCTGGAGACGATGAGATGCTGCGGGAAGCTGCTTGGAAAGCTGCAGGGGCTGGCCGAGAAGGGGAACCCGAACCTGATAAGCGACGTAGGCGTTTCAGCGCTCCTGCTGGAGGCGGCGCTGGAGGCGGCGCTCTTGAACGTAGACATTAACCTGAGAGAGTTGAAGGATTCGTCCCTGGTTGAGAAAGTTGGGTCGGAGGTCAAGAGTCTAAAGGAGCAGGCGCGCAAGTGCGCCGAGGAGACGCTTGCTCTGGTGCGCTCGCACGTTTCGCCGGAATGAGTGGAAGCAAGGCCAAAAACCGACCGTTCGTGGGCATCATGTTCGAATGCTGCGGGGTATACCAGCGCGTCTACATGAACAGAGAAGGGACAGCGTACGAGGGTGCGTGCCCGAAGTGCGGTCGCCGTGCGACGATAAAGATTGACCCCAGTGGTACCAATTGCCGGTTCTTTCGAGCTTACTGATATGGATGGCCCAAAATCCTTCCGTGAGAGGGAGAAGGGCGTCAAGGTTGCCATAAGGAATGCCTGGCGCAAGTTTTCCGGGCGGTCGGCCTCGTCTGTCGCCCGCGATAGCGGCACAGAGCTGCTGACGGCAACGCGCCTGGGGCTGGTTTTTGCGGACGGCGAGTACATTATCGATCTTGGAAGGCGACAGGTGCGAGACAGGACGGGGATGCCGGCGTCGGACAGGCGGGAGCTATTGATCCTGCACTATCTGGCAGGGGCCAAGAACGTTGAGCTTTCGGGGAAGGAGATTGGGTTCGGACAGATTCCGGAGGGGAGGACATACGAGCCTGTATTCAAGGCGCGGACGCTGGGGCGGCTTGTGCGGGAGTTCGGCAAAGCTCCGGAGAAGTTGGTGGAGGCGGCGAGGCCCCTGGGAGGCGTACTAGGAGATGTGGGAGACGTTAGCGTTGTGGTGAACCTGTTTCCGAGGGTACCGATCACGATTGTGATGTGGCGGGGGGATGATGAATTTCCGTGTGACGGAAACATCCTTTTTGACAGCACGGCGATCGAGCACCTGCCGCTGGAGGATATCGTGGTGGGGTGCGAGGAGCTTGTGTCAGCGGTCATATTGAGGGCGAGGGCCTGATGGAAGAGGACTGGAAGATCGCTTCGGGGAGGAAAGAGTGCGGTGGGTGCAGGAAGCAGTTCAAGGAGGGGGAGGGCCTCTACTCGGTGCTGTACGAGTACGAGAACGAGCTGCAACGGGTTGATTTCTGTACCGAGTGCTGGAAGGGGAGTGACGAGAGCGCGTTTTCGTTCTGGCGTACCAGCGTGCCGGTGAAGAACGAGGTGAATCCTCTTCCGCCGAGTGAAGCGCTGCTGGAGATGTTCAGGCGGATTGAGAAGTCGTCGGACGCACGGAGAGATCAGTTCAGGTATGTGTTGGCGCTGCTTCTTCTGCGCAAGAGGCTGCTGAAGCTGGTGAGGACTGAGAGGAAGGACGGCGGAGAGGTTTACGTCCTGGAAGACCGCAGGGCAGGTGAGGAGGTCACAGTCTTGGTTCCTCGGCTGTCCGGATCTGAAGTGGAGGCTGTGTCGGATGAACTCGGCAGGCTTCTGAACGCGCGAATAGCTACCGAAGTAGCCGCAAGGAGCGAGGAAGATGAAGATAGAGGATCTGGTATACAAAGTGGCGGGTGAGACGTTGGCGCTGCTGGAGGAGAGATTCCACTACCGAATTCCGGAGGATCATAAGACGAGCATCCAGCGCGAGGTGACGGATCGGCTCGACTCGATGCTCAAGGAGGAAGGGAAGACGGAGTAGGGGGTCTGGGTCAGACTGCCTCGGCCACGAATATGAAGCCGTTGGCGCGGAGGCGATTTGGGAGAGAAGGGCGCAGTTCGGCGTTCCTGGGTTCGTTCAGATAGGCGACGTGCCGAACGCGGAAACCTGATCTTTCGAGAAGACGCCTCAATTCGGCGTCGCGAAAGACGTGGATGTACATGTTGCGGACGCCCCTGTAATACGTGAGGTTCTTGTCGCCGAGTTCCGATCTGCCTATGAGAGCAGTCGCGGCTGACTTGAGGGGGAAGAACTTGTCTGCGGGGTCGAGAAAGCTGTGGTAGAAGTTGTGGGTGTGGAGGACGAAGCGGCCGGATTCCTTTAGAGCGCTTCTCACGCCGAGGACGAATCTCTCTCTATTATGTTTCCCCCTTATCAGGCCCATAGTGCTGAACATGCATATGGCGGCGTCGAAGGTGCCTTTGCGGAGGAATGCCAGGTCGCAGATGTTGGCCCTGATGAGGCAGGCATTTGGCCCGGCGGAGCGGAGTTTCATGCTGCACACGGCGAGCATGTGTTCGGACAGGTCTACGCCGACGACAAGGGAGGCCTTGTCGGAGAAGTAGAAGGTATGCCTGCCCGTGCCGCAGCCAAGGTCGAGAACTCGGGAGCCTGCAGGGATGATTTGGTCGAGGAGTTCCGTGTCGAACTCGAATAGTTGATTGTCGCGGAAGTAGTAATCGTAAGTCCTGGCGACATAGCCCGAGGCCACGTACTCTCTGGTCGAGGGGGTCAGCGGGTCCGAAGCGTTCCTCATAGGTGCATTACAGGGATTTGCGGCGGCGGCGTCAAGGCCTGTCTAGGCGGGAAAGGGGGATCGACGAGCTTTGGCTGGACTTTTTTGCGGGGGTCGATTAGGATCAACGAATACTTGAGAGACAGCTATCTTGGCGACGGGTTGTCGCCTGGAGAATTGGAGAATCGGAAAGGAGAGAATTAGATGGCGATCAAGGTGGGGATTAACGGATTTGGAAGGATAGGAAGGCTCGTTTTTCGGGCGATGGCGCGGACGAAAGACTTGGAGGTCGTGGCGGTAAACGACCTTGCCGATGCGAAGTCTCTGGCTGTCCTACTGAAGCACGACTCGGTTTTCAGGGCGTTCCCGGGCACGGTCGAGGCCAAGGACGGCGCGATAATGGTGAACGGGAGAGAGGTGAAGGCGCTGTCGCTGAGGGACCCCGCTGAGCTTCCGTGGAAGGACATGGGCGTTGAGATAGCGATAGAGTCGACAGGCGTGTTTCGCACCCGTGCCCAAATCGAGGCCCACCTGAAGGCGGGAGCGAAGAAAGCCATACTGAGCGCGCCAGCCAAGGACAAGCTGGACCTTACCGTGGTAATCGGTGTCAATGACGACGCTTTGAAGCCCGAGCATAAGATTCTGTCGAACGCCTCCTGCACGACCAACTGCCTGGCACCGATGGCGAAGGTTTTGAACGACAGTTTCGGGATCGAAAAGGCGTTCATGACAACGATTCACGCTTATACGAATGACCAAGCTGTGGCTGACCAGATACACAAGGATCTGCGAAGGGCAAGAGCTGCGGCTATAAACATCATTCCGACGACCACGGGCGCGGCCAAGGCGATCGGCCAGGTGATACCTGAGCTTGACGGTAAGATGGACGGGATCGCGATGCGAGTGCCGGTGCCTGACGGGTCGGTGACTGACCTTGTGGCGATTGTGGGCAAGGACGTGACGGTAGAGGACGTGAACGGGGCGATGAAGAAGGCAGCGGAGGGAGATCTGAAGGGGATTATGGAGTACACGGACGAGCCGCTGGTGTCGAGCGACGTGATCGGAAACGAGCACTCGTGCATCTTCGATTCTTCGATCACCAGCGTCAATGATGGGAACCTCGTCAAGGTTGTCGGCTGGTATGACAACGAGTGGGCTTACTCTTGCCGCGTGGCAGATCTCGCCAAGATGATTGCAGGTTGAGCAGATAGAGAAGGCGACGCGGCTGGAGGCGCGACGATGCCTCGGTGTGTGCTTATAAGGTCGGGTGACACTGAGTGGGGGAGAGGCGAGCGCATCCAGGGGCGTCTCGACGTGCCCTTGTGTGCCGGGGGGGTGGAGCAGGCGCGCAAGGAGGCCGATGTGCTCAGGGACGAGGATCTGCGGGTTGTTTACTCGACCGGGGACACGCGTTCACGGCAGACTGCGGAAATCATAGGTGCAGCCCTGTCGAAGCCGGTCAGGGTGCTGAAGCGGGTTCGAGAGGTGGATCTGGGTTTGTGGCAGGGGATGCTTGTCGAGCATCTCAGGGAAAGGTATCCGCGAGCTTACAGCCGGTGGTTGCGCTCCCCGGTTTCGGTGTGCCCACCGAACGGAGAGAGCATACTTGAGGCGAGTGAGCGTCTGGGGCGAGCTTTCAAGAGGTTGGCGAAGAGGCATAACGGCCACTCCTTCGCACTTGTGTGTCCCCCGATAGCGGGAGCGGTGCTTCGTTGTCTGTTGAAGGGCATGGACCTGGACAGAGTGTGGGAAGTGCTGTCGGAGGGTCCGGTGTCGGAAGTGTGTGAGATTCCCAATACGAAGTGAGAAGGAGCGCATACGTTGGCCTGGAGGCTGGGAAGGAAGAAGAGGGACCTGCCCGACGGGCTGTTCATGAAGTGCGCCGGCTGCGAGGCGACGGTCTTCAAGAAGGAAGTCGAGAACCAGTTCAACGTGTGCCCGGAATGCGGATATCACTTCAGGATACCTGCGAGGCGGCACCTAGAGATTGCGCTGGATGAGAACTCGTTTGAGGAGTTGGATGCTGACATTGTGACCAAAGACCCGCTCGAGTTCTCCGACAGGATGCCGTACAAGGAGCGACTTGAGCGCGCCCAGAAGGATACGGGCCTGAAGGATGCGATAATCACGGGGCGTGGGAAGATCGAAGGAAGGGATGTGGTGATAGGCGCGATGGACGATTCGTTCATCATGGCTTCTATGGGCGCGGTGGTGGGGGAGAAGGTAGTTCGGTCGGCGGAACGGGCGTTGGAAGGGCGTGTGCCGCTGATACTGTTCTGTGCCGGCGGTGGGGCCCGGATGCACGAGGGGATGGTATCGCTGACGCAAATGGCAAGGACGGCGGCGGCGGTGGCGAGGCTTCGTGAGGCGGGGCCGATCTACATTTCCGTTCTGACAAACCCTACGACTGCCGGAACGCTGGCGAGCTTCGCGTTCCTAGGGGATGTGGTTCTGGCGGAGCCAAAGGCGCTGATCGGGTTCACCGGTGCGCGAGTGATCCGGGAGACCCTGCATACGGAGCTGCCGCCGGGCTTTCAGACGGCGGAGTTTATGCTGGCGCATGGGTTCATCGATTGCATCGTGCCACGAGGGGAGATGAGGTCACGCCTGGGGAGACTTCTTGACTACGCTGCCGATGCGGTCACGAAGGGCTGAGAATCCCGGATTAGGACGGAAGGGGCAGCGTTGATTCCCGACGGAGGTATTTAGTGGGTCGCACGGACGAAATCGCCCAGAAGAAGGAACGTGTTCTGGGTCACATGAAGCAGAAGGGGCTGGGGGCGGTTCTCCTGGGGTCTACCGCGGGTTTCTCCTGGTACACTGCAGGCGGTCAGAACCACGTGTCCACAGGTTCGGAGAAGGGTGTTGCGAGGGTGCTTGTGACGCCCGAGAGGGACTACATTCTGGCGAATAACATCGAGATGCCTCGCCTGCTGGCGGAGGAGGTGCCGGAAGGTCAGTTCGAGGCGGTGGAGCACCCGTGGTTTGACGAGGCGTCTGCTGTGACGTCACTGGGCAAGATCATGCGGGTGGGGGAGATTGGGTCGGATGACGGGTTTGGGGGCACAGATTTGGTGTCGCCGGACTTCGTGGAGCTGAGGTATTCGCTGCTGCCTGATGAGGTCGTGCGCTACAGGTGGCTGGGTCGGCACGTGAGCGAAGTGCTGGAGGCGGCGTGCGCGCAGGTGCGAGCGGGAATCACGGAGCTTCGGGTCGCGGGGGAGATCTCGCGTCTCTGCTACGGCTTCGGCATAATACCGGTCGTCGTGCTGGTGGCTGCGGACGAGAGGATAAGCCGCTTCAGGCATCCGATACCTACAGAGAGGGAAGTTGAACGGTGTGCAATGCTGGTGCTGTGCGGCAAGAAGGGCGGGCTTATCTGTTCGGCGACGAGGCTGGTGCATCTGGGGCCTGTCCCAGAGGAACTCAGGCGCAAGCATCAGGCAGTGTGCGAAGTTGACGCGACGTTCATACTGGGAACGGTAGCGGGGGCAGACCTGGGAGAGCTTTTCCGCAGAGCGCAGGAGACCTACGCCAAGCACGGCTACCCGGAGGAGTGGAAGCTGCATCACCAGGGTGGAGCGACGGGGTATTCAACGCGCGATTTCAAGGTCACCGAGTCCACGAAGCGGAAGGTCTTGAGCAACCAGGCATTCGCGTGGAATCCCTCGATTGCCGGGACGAAGTCGGAAGGGACGATCGTGGCGACGGAGGGCGGGCCGGAGATCATCACGGCAGCGATCGCCGCCCCCACCGTGTCGGTGGAGGTGGGTGGCGAGGTCATTCATCGCCCCGCGATATGGGAGCGGTAGTGGCAACTCCTCACTGGCAGCGTGCTTAGAGCGGCGAGGGGAGTGTCCGGGCGCGGGTTTTGTTGACACTCGTCGGCGGATGGCACTATAATGCACTGTTTGTGTTCGTTCACTCTGATTCTCTGGAGGTGAGCTGCGTTGGGAGAGAAGACTCTGACAAAGGAAATTACCGAGATCAGGTGGCACGGGAGGGGTGGCCAGGGGGTGAAGACGGCTGCGCTGCTCCTGGCGGAAGTTGCCTTGGCTGACGGGCAGTACAGCCAGGGGTTTCCGGACTACGGTCCGGAAAGGATGGGGGCGCCGATCCGGGGGTACACAAGGGTGAGTAACAGCCCCGTCAGGATGCACTGCGCGATTGAGAATCCGGATGCGGTAGTGGTGCTGGATCACACGTTGCTGGGGGTGGTTGATGTGGATGCGGGGTTGAAAGAGGGGGGTGTGATACTGGTGAATTCGAAGGAGTCTCCGTCAGAGATTGCAAAGAGGCACGGCCTGGAGAAGTTCAAGGTCATGACCGTTGACGCGACGGGGATATCGCTTGATGAGATAGGTCGGGCAATCCCAAATACGCCCATGGTGGGTGCGCTGTTGAAGGCGCTGCCGGTGGTGCCGGTGAAGACGCTGGTTGAAAATATGCGGAAGGAATTCGCGAAGAAGTTCTCCGAGAAGATAATCGAAGGCAACGTGAAGGCGGTGGAGCGAGCGTATCAGGAGGTGGCTTCTGATGAGTAAGAAGGGGAAAGAGGGCTGGCGGAAGATCCCGCGCGCGGCAACGATCATGCGTCCCGGGAATGCGGATGCGGTGGAGACGGGCACGTGGCGGACGTACCGGCCCGTGCACTACGACGACAAATGCATCCAGTGTCTCCAGTGCTGGATAGTGTGTCCGGACGACGCGATGATCGTGAAGGACGAGAAGGTGGTGGGAGTGGACCTCTACCACTGCAAAGGTTGCGGGATATGCGCGGTTCAGTGCCCGGCGAAGCCCAAGGCCATCGAGATGAAGCTCGAGTCGGAGTTTGCGGAAGAGGGCGAGTAGGAGCCGCGTTCTCGAAAGGAGTTAAGATGTCACAGAGAGTGGCGATGACAGGAAACGAGGCGGCGGCAAATGCGCTGCGGCAGGCAAACCCGGACATAGCCGCCGTCTATCCGATAACGCCGCAGACGGAGCTGATGCACAAATTCTCTTCGTTTGTGGCGGACGGGAAGGTGAAGACAGAGGTGATTCTGGTCGAGTCGGAGCACTCGGCGATGAGCGCGACGATAGGTGCTTCGGCTTCGGGGGCGAGGGCCATCACGGCGACGGCGGCGAACGGGCTGGCGCTCATGTGGGAGGTGGTATACATAGCGGCTTCGATGAGGCTGCCAATTGTCATGCCGGTTGTGAACCGGGCTTTGAGCGGGCCGATAAACATCCACTGCGATCATTCGGATACGATGGGATGCAGGGACTCGGGCTGGATACAGCTCTTCTCGGAGAATGCGCAGGAGGCATACGATAACGTCTTGCAGGCGTTCCGGATAGCGGAGCATCCCGACGTGCTTCTCCCGACGATGGCGACGTATGACGGGTTCATAATCAGCCACACAACGGAGACGCTGGAGGTTCTGGCGGATGAAGAGGTAGCGAAGTTCGTGGGGGAGTACAAGCCGGAATACGGGTTGCTGGATCCGGCGAAGCCGATCACCATGGGCCCGCTGGCGCTTCCGGGCTTTTACTACGAGCAGAAGCGGATGCAGGTCGAGGCCATGGACAATGCGCGGGAGGTGATCCCGCAGGTAGCGGAGGAGTATAGGAAACTTACCGGGCGGGGGGTTGCATTCCTGGAAGAGTACCTGATGGATGATGCTGAGGTGGCGATTCTGACTCTTGGCTCGTCCGCGGGTACGGCGAAGGAGGCGACGGATGAGATGCGGAAGGAAGGGGCGAAGGTTGGCATGGTGAAGCTGAGGTGCTTCAGGCCGTTCCCGGCGCAGGAGATTTTGGATGCGGTGAAGGGAGTTAAGGTCCTGGGGATAATGGACCGGTCGATCTCATTCGGGCTGGAAGGCGGTCCAGTGTTTAATGAAATTCGCTCGGCGGCGTTCGATAGACCGGAGCTGCTTCTGAAGGGATACATATACGGCCTGGGTGGGCGTGATGTGAACGTGGGCGACGTGAAAGGGGTGTTCGAGGACCTGATGAGGGTCAAGGAAGCCGGCAAGGTTGATAGCATAATGAACTACGTTGGGCTCCGCGAGGAGGAGACCTACCCCGAGCAGGAACTGGTGTGCGTGCCGAAGAAATAGTCGATTGCCCAAGCGAGGAGCGAAATGGCGCTTAGTCTGAAAGAGCTGACACACAGAGAGAGTTACCTTGCGCGAGGACACAGTGCGTGCGCGGGGTGCGCAGGGCCGGTGGTGATCCGGCAGATAATGCTTGCGGCTGCGGAACATCCATTGGTGGTGACATTCGCCACGGGATGCATGGAGGTGGTGAGCACCTTGTATCCGTACACCGCGTGGAAGTGTTCGTACATCCACAATGCGTTCGAGAACTCGGCGGCTACGATGAGTGGTGTTGAGACTGCGTATCGGAAGCTGAAGGAGCAGGGGAAAGTATCCGGGGACTACAGGTTCATTGCGTTCGGCGGTGACGGCGGGACGTACGACATCGGGTTCCAGTCGCTGTCGGGAACGATGGAGCGGGGTCATCGGCTGCTGTATGTGTGCTACGACAATCAGGCGTACATGAACACGGTGATTCAACGCTCATCGGCGACGCCCAGAGGTGCGTGGACGAATACAAGTCCGGTGGGGAAGGTGAAACAGGGGAAGGACCAGCACCGGAAGGACCTGACGAGCATAATCGTCGACCACGAGGTGCCGTACGTGGCGCAGGTTTCGCCGCATAATTACCGGGATCTGATAGCCAAGGTGCAGAAGGCGCTGGAAGTTGATGGTCCAAGTTTCATAAACGCGATTTCTCCCTGTCCCCTGGGATGGGGATATCCGAACGACCAGACGATGATAATGTCGAAGCTGGCTGTGGAGACGTGCTTCTGGCCCCTCTTCGAGGTGGAGAACGGTGTCTGGAAGGTGAACTACAAGCCGAAGAAGAAGCTTCCCATCACGGAGTGGATAAAGAGCCAGCGGCGATTCAGGCACCTGTTCACGCCGGAGAACGAGTCGATAGTCGAGGACCTTCAGAAGCACACGGACAAGAAGTGGGAGGAGCTTCTGAAGAAAGAGGAGTGCTTTGGCGGGAGCTAAGGCGCGATGGGACCAGGCTAGGGGTGTGGTGAGGATGAGTGCGTCTGGGAGTGAGTAGGCCGTGTGCCGTTGGACCACCAATTCTCTTGCTGAGGTGTGGGTGCTGTTGATGTCCCTTCTCGCTGAGGCCGCGAGGAGGCGCGTTCGAGTATGACTTGATTCATGGAGGGAGTTGTGTCTAAGAAAGAACTCGTGAACCCCAGAGAACCTAACCTAAACGAAGACATTTTCGACTACGATTCGGTTCCTCGGATTCCCTTTGACGGGAAGATACTTGAGGAGATAGACGGCGAGGTCGTCACTTTCGACCCGCAAGAGGCGATAAGTCGGGAGCTGGTCATCAGTGATACGACGTTCAGGGACGGGCAGCAAGCCCGGCCGCCGTACACCGCAGAGCAGACGGCGAGGCTGTTCGAGATGCAGTCGCGACTCGGTGGCCCGAACGGCATAATCAGGTACAGCGAGTTCTTTCTTTACAGTGCGAAGGATCGCGCGGCCGTGGAGAGCTGCCGGAAGCTGAACGTCGAGCATCCCCGGATAACCGGGTGGATAAGGGCGGAGCCTGGGGACTTCAGGCTGGTGCGTGAGATGGGGCTTGACGAGACGGGTGTTCTGACGTCGTGTTCGGACTATCACATTTACCACAAGCTGCGGAAGGACCGGCAGCGGGCGTTCGACGACTACGTGCGGTTGGTGGAGACTGCGCTGGAAGCGGGCGTGAGGGTGCGGTGTCATTTGGAGGACATCACGCGGGCGGACATAGACGGCTTCGTGCTGCCATTTGTCCAGAAGCTTGCGGAGATTTCGGAGCAGGTGCCGGAAGAGCTGAAGGTGAAGGTCCGGCTTTGCGACACGATGGGTTTTGGGATCACATACCCAGGAGCGGCGTTGCCCCGGAGCGTTCCCAAGCTGATCTACAAGCTGAATCATGAGGGAGGGATACCCCCGGAGCGAATGGAATGGCATGGGCACAACGATTTCCACAAGGTGCACATCAACGCTGCGAGCGCGTGGCTGTACGGATGCAATATCCTGAATGCGTCCTTGCTAGGGTTCGGCGAGCGGACGGGGAACCCGCCGCTGGAGGCGGCGATTATTGAATACATGGGACTGAAGGGAGAGGATAGTGGAATAGACACGCGGGTGATCACGGAGATCGCGGACTACTTCAGAAACGAAGTCGGTGTCGCTGTCCCGTCGAACTATCCGTTCGTGGGGAGCGATTTCAACGTCACGCGCGCGGGAATACACGCTGGCGGTTTGGAAAGGGACGAGCGGATCTACAACATATTCAATACTGGGAAGCTCCTTGACCGGCCGGTGCGTGTGGCGATTACGGACAAGTCGGGGATCGACGGGGTTGTTAAATGGGTGAACGATTACTTGGGCCTTGATGGTAAGGACAGACTTAGGAAGATACAGCTTGTGAAGATAGGGCGGTGGGTGGTTGACCAATACGAGAAGCACGACCGGGTGACGGCGATCTCGGAGGAAGAGCTGGTGGAGCAGATTCGCCTGCACCTGCCTGACCACTGCGAGCGCCTGCCGGCGGGCCGGAAGGCGAAGCCGTGACGCTTTGGCGAAATCGGGGGTGACCAAGTGAGTGGGAGAATGAAGGCCGCTTTCATACATGCACCAGGGGACATCAGGTACGAGGAGACCGACGTACCCGAACTGCGTCCGGATGAGGTGCTTGTAGAGGTAAAGGCCAACGGAATCTGCGGGTCGGATATTCACTTTTATGAGGAAGGGCGACTGGGGCCATTCGTTGTCGATCGCCCGTACATTCCGGGGCATGAGAGTTCGGGCGTGGTGAGCGAGATCGGGAGTGAGGTGAAGGGACTGGAGTGTGGTGACAGAGTGGTGCCGGAGCCTGGAATCCCGTGCCGGAAGTGCAGCATTTGCAAGAGCGGGAGGTACAATCTGTGCAGGTCGGTGTACTTCATGTCAGCTCCGCCGGTAAACGGTCTAATGGCTGAGTACATGGCAGTGCCCTTCGATTTCGTATTCAAGGTGCCTGATAGCGTCAGCTTTGAGGAAGCGGCGCTGGTTGAGCCGGTTGCGGTAGCCCTGCACGCGTGCAATCGGGGGGAGTTGGCGGCGGGTGACGATGTGGCGATTCTGGGCGCAGGTCCGATCGGCCTGGCGATCATGATGGTTGCCTTGGCGAGGGGAGCCGGGAAGGTTGTTCTGGTGGACCTGATCGAGAGCCGGCTGGGCGTTGCCAAGAGTCTGGGTGCGAGCGAGGCGATCAATGCGGCCTCCGAGAACGTGGAGGAAGCCCTGCTGGAGGTAACCGATGGTCTAGGGCCCAGGCTCGTGTTCGAGGCCGCGGGGAGCAAGGCTACGTCGGCGATGGCGGTAGAGTTGGCGCGCCCTGGCGGTGCCGTCGTGATCGTGGGATGGCCGGGGGGAGGTCGATTCCCTTATCCTGTGGAGAGGATCCTGGAGCTTGAGCTTGACGTTCACGGGGTGCGGCGCTACGCGAACGATTTCCCGGCTGCGATCTCGCTGATCGCGGGGAAGCGGGTGGATGCCCCGGCGCTCATCACGCATCGTTTTCCGCTGGAGAAGGTGGCCGAGGCATTCCAGTTCGTGGCGAAGAACAAGGACAAGGTGATAAAGGCGCTCGTGCTGAATCAGTGAGCGTTCATGTAGGGGGTGGGGGTCGGCGAAGGAGTTGGGGTTGGCGTGGGTGATGAGGGTGGGGCTGGAGGGGTTGGTGTTGGAATGGGTGAGGGTTCGGGGCCTGTCAATTCCTGCATCAGGGCTTGGAGTGTTCCCCGTGTCTCGGGGGTACCGAGGTCGGGCGCCTTGTCTTCTAGAAATAGCAGCAACTGGCGCAGCTCATTGGTCTTGCCTGCGGATTTCAGGGCGAGCGCATTGTCCACTATCTTCGCCCATTCGGATGGGGAATCGGCTCCTTCAAGCCGCGTAATCCTCAAGCGCGTCTTCGCGGCGGCGAGATGGTTCGCGGCAGAGTCGTAGCAGGCGGCGAGTCCTCCGAGGACCTCTAAGGTCGGCTCATGTTGAGAGAGTTCCTCGTATAGGGGATAGGCCTTCTTGCAGTTCCCTTCCTCCAGCAGCAAGTTCGCCAAGCGCCGCTTGACGTCCCAGAGTCCTTGGTGATCGGAGGTGTTGGTGGCGAAGCGTCCCAACACGACCTCGTACAGCTTCGCCGCGATCTGCCTATTGCCCGACTGCATCTGCTGCTTGGCGATGTCAAGGTAGGCGCTCATGTTGTCCGCGAGCACCTTCTGGAGAGCATCAGCGGCAGCCGCGGCGGCATCCTGATCGGAATCAGCCAGACCTTTTACGAGTGACTCGGTGGCAGCGGGGTCACCCAGGTCCCCGAGAGCGGTGAAGGCCTCTTCGCGTACGAATGGGTGGCTGTCTTCGGCGAGTTCCAGCAAGGCGCTAACTGCCTCTTCCCCTCCCAGTTTGCCCAGACTTTGCGCTATGGCCCGGCGGACCAGATCGTCATCATCATCTCGTCTGTTGAACAGCAGGCGTACGGTGTTTCGGTCTCTGGTCTTGCCCAGGGCGAGCGCCGCTTCTCGCCTTACGGAGGGCTCCGCATCCTTATACAGAGCGTCCAGGAGAACTGAGACAGCCCCAATCCCGCCAGGGGTGTTGGCGGGTTCTGCAGCCGCGATGTTTCCGAGTGCCTTTGCGGCGTTGGCGCGGACGTCGGGGTCCTCATCGTTGCGAAGCGCGGCGATGAGGGCGGAGGCGGCAGCTTTGTCCTTTATTGCGTTAAGGGCGGCTGCGGCTGCCCGTCGGACGGCGCGTTGGGGGGCGGTGATGAGGCACTCGCTGATGGCGGCAACGGCGATGCGTCCCTTTTCCCCTATTCTCCCAAGGGAATTGATGATCTCGACACGGACATCGGCGCTTTCGTCGTTGATGGCGTCGGCCAGGACTTTTGCCGATTCCTCACTCTCGATTTTCCCCAGTTCGCCGGCGGCGTACTTGCGAACCGGCGCGTACTCTAACTGAATAGCCTTGGCGAGCGGGGCCACGGCAGTGCGGTCATTTCTGCTCTCCAGGAGTGAAATCCAGATATCGGCGGCGTCTGCTTTGACTGCCTTGAGGGTTGAGCTCGCTTCGGCCAGTTGCTGCTCGCGATGCAAGAGGATCATTTCGAGGAGCTGCTCTCTGCTCAGGGGCTCAATGGTCTTCCACCAGTCTGTCCACTTGCGGTAATCCTGGCCGAAATCGAAGGAGGTCAATGCAGCAAGAGTTGCCGCGGACTGCGCCTTGACTGCTTCGGGATTCTCCTCGAGCGCGCGTATGAGGAGTTGTATTGCCTGTTTGTTTCGCTTGGCCCCGAGGACTTTTGCCGCGGCCTCCTTAGCCAGTTGGGGAGCGTCTTGGTCAAGCAACACGTTGGACAGGGGAGCGATAAGAGTGTCGGTCTCCTGTTCCGACAGCGCTGATATGGCGGCGGCTCTGATCTCCTCGCTTTGGTCGGACAGAGCCGCTACAAGCAGGTCATTGGCGCGAGGGTCGTGCCGAATCTCGAAGGCCTTCATTACCCTCATCCGTACTTCTTGCTTGTCGCCTTCGAGCGCGGCTCTCAGTGCGGAGAGGGCTTGCCCGGAGTCGCTCATGTCGAGAAGAGTGAGCGCTGAGAGGAGGGCTCTGTCGGAATCGCCGTTCATGAGCGTGTTCACGAGTTCCTCGATGCTCTCGCTCGGCTCCGGTGTGGGGGAGGGGGACGGGCTTGTCTCGGCGAGGGCGGTAGGCGCTACGGTTGCGACGGAGAGAAGAAAGACGGCGAACCAGAGTTTGTGAGGACCTGACGTGTATCCCACTGGCCTTGTCTTCAAACTTGCCACCTGCATGCGCAACTACTCGAAGCCGATGCGCGCTACCTGCGCGGGTGTTCATGCTCGGCTGTGCCGGGCCGGTCTTTGGTGCCTTCTTCGGCCGCCTGCTTCAAGGTGCTTATCAGATCGGCCCGCGAGGAACTCGAGACGGTTGCTCTGCTGAGAGCGGACACGGCTCTCCGCGTAGCACGTCTGATCGTATCGGCTACAGTCTTGCGGTCTCGGTCGCACAGGCGTTCGAGCGTCGGCTGCAAACCGAGGAGTTCCTTTCTGGCGATCCTCTCACCAAGGCTGTGGACGGCCTCAATAGCTTTATCGGCAGAATCGTGCTGAATCTGAGTGATGAAATCATGTGCCGCTTCCTGGACCATATCTGCGCCCCGGACGAGTTCCTGCGCCCACGCTTTCTGGCGCGCCGCTAGCTCTGCCGCAAGCTGGTCCTGTCTGTAAACTATTACGCCATCGAGCTTTGCGATGGTGCTGCCTATGCAACCTTCGCCTGAGACGTCGAGGACGAGGAGTGGAACGCCGTGGCGTCTGGAGCATGCGATGGCGAAGTGGAGAGCTTTCAGGGACTGGCAACATTCGGGCTCGGAGCAAATGACCATGTCCGCGGACGAAACCTTGTCGGGCGCCAGCTCAGGTGGAGAATACTTCGCAGGTAGATTCCGGGTAGCCTCGGTGCAGGCCTTTGGGTCGGCGGACGTGACAAGCATGCTGGTGCAGGCCTGATCCCTGAGGGCTTCCGCCATGGCAACGGCGCTGGGGGCGCAGCCGAGGAGATAGATGTCGATGCGCGAAAGGTCGCCGAAGATCTTGCGCGCCAATTCGATCACGAAGGCGTTGGGACTGCTATCTCTCCTCTTCAGCTCCAGGTAGGCGTCGGCCTTTCTGCCAAGGAGCAGGCCGGCGGAGAAGAGATTGGTGATGGCGGGTCCGACGGCTCTGGCGTTAGTCGAGGCCAAGTAACCTTCTTCGGAAGCTACCTGCGCATCCGCCAAGCCGGAAACATACATGAGGAACATCTTGCAGGCATCCTCGTTCTCCAGGACGGAGAAGTGTTCTGGAGGGGAGTCCGGCAGGGGGATGGCACGGCGCAGCGCTTGTACGATGCGCTCCTGTGTCAGTGGCGAGTCTGCGGAGGCCACGATCAGCAGCCCGCCCCCATCTCCTCTGGCGAGCATCGCTTCGGGGAGCCCTAGCTCCCTTCTCAGGCGGCCAAGAGAGCGAGGCAGGTTGTCTGTGAAAGAACCTTTCCACTCGGCGAGAAAGAACCTCACAACTCGCTATCCTTTCCAGAAGAAGGTGATGACGAGTGGCAGCAGCGCAAGAAACAGAGCGGTGTTCCCGTACGCACGACCCTTATGATTCAAGGGGAGAAATCTGGTGCAGAGAAGGGCGGCGATCAGCAGCGGAATGGCCAGTCGCAGGAGGGAAGCGGGCTGCGACAGGGCAGCGCCCACGGCCAACGCGGCAAGGAGCGCGAAAGCTATGGCGGAAGCTGCGCGTGTTACGCCGCGGAGGAGCCAGAGCTCCGGGAAGAACTCCAGTTCCTGACCGAAACCGGGGGTTTTCAGCCTTTGGACCGAAGCGGCGTTGCTCCATGCGGCCACGAGGGCAATGTAGGATGCATCCAGAGCCCCGATCAATCCGATCGCCCATGGGAAGGAGATGATGGAGTCATCGGGCACGAGCGCAACGACAAGAAGAAGTATCACTGAGAGCGGAAGCGTTCCAGTCCATACTAGCCTCTCGGCCTGCGTTCCGCGAAAGGCCAGAGAGACAGCGGCGAGCAGCCAGCCTCCGATGCCGATGGCTAAGGGGGGGCCGGCGAGACGGTGGCCGAGGTAGAGCCAAGCTAGGAGACCTGCGGCTATGAGGCCGCGCGCAACTGGTCGTGCCTTGGAGCCACGACGCCTGATAGCTCTGGAACCGGTAATCAGCCCCGCCGCGACGAGCAATGCGGGTGGGAGTGATAGTGCTATCGTAGGGGTCAATGCGACCTCCAAGCGCTTCCATCAATTGGCGAGGCCAGACCGCCGACATCGCCTCAAATCAAGAATGCGTCTCCGCGGACTACCGGGCTACTCTGATGTCTCGCGGGTCGCAAGGTCTGCTGTCAGTCCCTGATAAATGGCGGCTGCTCTGCCGGGCTGCAGGTCAAGGAAGCCGATGGCGATTCTCGCGGTGGATGCCACAAACCGGTCATCGTCGCCGGCAGCTTCCAGCAGCGAGGGCAGGAATCTGTCGGGTTGTTCGCTTGTCTGCCGCAGGATGAGGGTGATGCCGAGCAGCGCGGCGCTGCGCGTCCTGGGATCGGGCGAAGACTTCGATGCTTCATCGAGAGCGGAGAGCGCCTCGGGTTTGCCCGTGGCAGCGAGGGCGGCCACTGCCGCTGAAGAAGCCAGCCCGGTGCCCTCTGCCAGAGACTCGAGATCCTGAATGTGCTTGTCAATGGGGCCGCCGGTTTGGCGGCTGATGGTCAGAAGGACGCTGGCGGCATTTGAGTTGGCGGCGTGTGCCTGTTTCTCGGTGAGTGGTGTGCCAGCAGCCTTGCGGACGGCATCGACGATCAACTCAGGAGCTTCGGAGCCGGCGAACAGGAGGGCGGAGCCCGGCCAGGTGGCTTTGGCTCCCTTTGCGGTAGGGCTCTGGGCGATAACGAAGACGGCTGCGCGCCGGAGAGAGGGAAGCTGCAGGAGCTGGTTCCTACTGCGTGAGAAGCCCTCCTCTGCTACGAGGGCATGGAATTGGGGGCGCTTTCCGGCGGATTCGAGCGCTTCGGCGGGTGTTTTTGCCTCTACGACGTCGAATCCCCCCTCGCGCAGTGCAGAGGTGAAACGGTTCCTGGTCTCGCCGTTGGATACGGCCACGAGAGCTGCCGGGGCGGCGCCGGCGTTCAGTGCTGCTATGGCCATCGCGACGAGTTCGGGAGCACTCTCGATAGCTGCATGCTCGATGGCAATTATGGAGAAGGTGTTCATGGCGGCGGCCCGAACCAGAGTCGTGGGATAGTGCATGGCTTCGGCAAGAACGGGCTGCAAGTGGGCGAAAGTCTGCCGCGGGGGAGAGATGGTGCTGTGTGCGACGAGTTGTGTTCGGAGTTCCTCGAGGCATAGAAGTACTGCGTCGTCCCATTCCTCGTCCATGAACCATTTCAACGCACTTGCCATGACGTCCGGTCCGAACACGCTGAGTGCGTCTACGTGCCGGCGTAGGCCGTCCCTGACGGCATCCGGCATATCGGGTGCCTGGTCTGCGAGGAGGCTGAAGGCAAGGGTGCTCGCCAGGAAGAGGGAATCGGCTCGCGTGGACTCGGGGTTAATCTCGATGGCCCTGAGTGATTGGGCGCGGGCAATCTCGGCCTTCGCGAAAGAGGCGGCGAGTTCTTGATGGCGCAGGCTTCCATTCTCCCACCACCATGTTCGGTTGGGAGTGGGGTCGAAGTCGGCCTTGTCTCGAGGCAACTGCTTAAGGATGGTCTCGGCCGAATCACAGAAGAGGGTTGGGGCGTCGGGAAGACGGCCCGCTTTCTTCGGGGCAATCCGTGAGATAGACTCTCTGGCCCGCTGCGTGACGTCTTCGAGCTGGTCCGGGTCGTCGAGCAGCTGCTTCAAATAGGGGAGCGCACGCGAGTCGCCAATGTTCCCGAGTGCAACGCATAGGTTGGCGCGAAGCATAGCGTCGTCGGTAGCAAGGGCCGCGCAAATCGGCCAGAGGGCCTTCGTCCCCAACCGAGTTATCGCCATTTGGGCGTAAGTGCGCCTTTCGGTGCTCACGCGGTCGGCGAGCGGCTCGAGAAGAAATGGCACGGCGACATCTCCGGCGCCCGCGAGCTTCTGCAGGGCGAGTTGGCGGGTGGTGAAGTCTGACTCCAGGTCTTTGACCAGAGACCGGAGGACGTCCGGGGATGTGAGATTGGCCATCTCGGCCTCGGAGGCGAGGTCGAGGATCTTTTTCATCGGCGCGTTCAGAGCGCCGTCCCGAAGCATCTGCAGGAATACCCTCGTCCCTGCGTCGTTTCTAGCTTGTAGGGCCTCTTCGGGAGAGATGCCGAGTGAGAGGGCCTGTTCGAGGAGAGCTTGCGCCTGTTCCATCTCGGCCATCTGGAAGTGCTCGGAGGCTCGGGTGACCATGTCGCTTACCTCCGAAGCCTGAAGCGCCGGCACCAGAAGCAGGCAGGTCACCAGGGCGGCGATATGAAGTTTTCTGGCCATCTGTTTCCTCCTGACGATCAGACAAACGGCACTAGCCGCTAGGGTCCGTCGGCGGTAACTTCCCCCCGTGTAAGGTCTTCGAGGGCCTCTCTCTTCCTGACCAAAGCATAGGTGTGGCAGTTCGCGAGCACCTCGCACGGTCTTGGTCGAGAGTTGTAATTTGAGGACATGGCAAAGGAATAGGCTCCTGCGCCGAAGATCGCCAATATGTCGTCCCGGTTGACGGGCGGTAGCTTCCGGTCGTGTGCGAAGAAGTCGCCGGTCTCGCACACAGGGCCGACCACATCCACGGGGGCATCGTCTTCGGACGGCCTCTCGTGATCGGCAGTCGTGGGCCATATCCTGTGATAGGCGTCGTAGAGTACGGGGCGGATGAGATCATTCATGCCCGCGTCGCATATGACGAAGCTTCTGCCGCCCGAGCGGTCGACGTATAGGACTTGGGTAAGCAGGATGCCGTTATTGCCTACGATCGATCTTCCGGGCTCCACTATCAGCTTGAGGCCGAACCTGGCAACCTCGGGGCGGATGGCGTCGGCGAAATCCTGGAACGAGGGTGCCCCATCACCGGTGTAGTCTATGCCGTAACCGCCGCCGATATTGAAGTATTCGAGTTCAAAACCCTTTTCGGCGGCCACGGGAACCAAGCGGCCCACTTCCCTGATGGCGCTGACGTAGGGCTCTGTGGAAAGGATCTGGGAACCCAAGTGCATGTGGACGCCTGCGAGGCGCAATCCGGGGTGGCGCGGCAACTCATCCAGCGCCGATAGTGCCTGCTCCAGGTCCATGCCGAATTTGACGCCGTGCTTACCCGTGGAGATGTGGGAGTGAGCGCCGGCGTCGACGTCGGGGTTTATGCGAAGGCAAACAGGAGCCTTGGTGCCTATCTCCTGAGCGATCCGGCCAATGTTCCAGAGTTCTTCAAGCGATTCGACGTTGAAGGTGAGGATCCCGGCGTCAAGCGCATACCGGATCTCTTTGTCGGATTTGCCAACTCCGGCAAACACTGTCTTCTCAGCGCTGCCGCCGGCAGCGATTACCCGGGCGAGTTCTCCCTGAGAGACCACGTCGAAGCCGGAGCCCTCCTGGGCGAGGAGTCGGAGCAAGGCCCCGTTGCTGTTAGCTTTGACAGAGAAGCAAATGAGGGCGTCGGGGAAGGCGTTACGGGCGTTCCGGTACTGCTGGAGGATGCCGGAGGCGCTGTAGACGTAAGCGGGTGTTCCAACGTCCCGGGCTATGGTCTCCGCAGGGACCTCCTCGCAATAAAGTTGTCCGTTGATGTACGAAAACGGTCGCATGATCTCCCCAGCGATCGCTATTCCTCGCTCGCCTTTTCCAAATTCACGGTCTCCCCGTCGCGAACCTTCCTGAACTTTTCCGGATCGCCATCGAGTGTGCCAACCACGTTGACCGGGCTGGCTGGGGTTTGGCCAAAGAAGATGCAGAAGGCGCTGCCGGGAGGCCAGAAGGCGATAGTGCCGGAAGGAACGGAGGCCCGAGCACCGTCCTCCGGCATATTCATGGGTATGGGGAAGTAAATCTCGTCGCCCCATATCCTAGCGCCGTTAGCGGCCGGGAGTATGTCCCAGAGTGCATTGGCGGTCTTGGAATCGTTGAGTGTAGCGGTCATCTCGACCGAGCCGGCGGTGATTTTGATCTTGCGCATGCCCATCCTCCGGGAAAAAGAGAGAATCGCCCCTAACCCGCGCGGAGATTATAAGTTACCGCCATGTTACTGTCAACGGCGTGAGGTGATAGGAGGGGCGTCGCGGGTTGGGAAGTCGCCCGGAGGAGGGGTGTGTTTGACACTAAAATCCAATTGTGCTAGAGTTCTTCGAGCCACTGTTGCTGCGTGGAGGAGCTGATGGGCGGAGAGGGTGGGAGAATAGACGTCGACGAGGCCGCGAAGCTGCTGAAGAAAGAGTCGGAGGCGGTAGCGGCCCTCGCGGCGAAGCTTGACGACACTTTCGCCAGTGTGGTTGAGGCAATCCTCTCGTGCCCGGGGCAAGTGGTGGTGACGGGTATGGGGAAGGCGGGCATTATCGGTCAGAAGATAGCGTCTACCCTTGCGAGCATCAAGATTCGCTCTTTTTTCCTGCACCCGTCGGAGGCGCTTCACGGGGACCTGGGGCGGGTGCGCAAGATCGATCTGGTGGTGGTGCTTTCGACGACGGGGCAGACGCGCGAGATAACGAGGCTGGTCACGGAGTTGAAGAAGATAGGTTCGAGGATCGTGGCTGTTACGGGGGAGCCGCGTTCGAGTCTCGCGCTGAACAGCGACTTCGTGCTGGATTTGGGGAAGGTGGAGGATCCGATAATCCCGACTGTCAGCACGACGGCGATGTTGGCGCTGGGCGATGCGCTGGCGATCACGCTGGTGAGCGCTAGGGACCTCGGGATGAAGGATTTTCTGACGAGTCATCCCGGGGGAGGGATAGGGGAGAAGAATCTTAAGGTGGAGGATGTAATGCGGACGGGGGGCCGGCACGCAGTCTGCCGGGCGAGCGACAGCGTGAGAGAGGTTCTGAAGAAGATATCAGCCGCCCAGTCGGGCGCAGCAAGCATAGTGAACGAGAAGGATAAGCTCGTCGGCATACTGACGGACGGGGGGTTTCGGCGATTCATACTCGACAGCCATCATCCCCAAATACTGGACGAGCCGGTGAGCAAGGTGATGACGCCCGGGCCGCGCTTTTTCGTTGGGATGGGGACCCCCGCGGCGGAGGCCCTATGTGTCCTTCGGGACAACAAGATTGATGAAATGCCGGTGGTAGACGAGAAGCACACGCCCATTGGGATGGTGGATGTCCAAGATCTCCTCACAGCGGGGCTCGCCTGAGCCCCATTACGCATCGGTGAAGCTCTTAGTAATGGACGCTGACGGCGTCCTTACGGATGGGAGCATCTACGTCTCAGCTTCGGGAGAGGAGATCAAGCGGTTCAATGTTTGGGACGGGGCCGGTATTACCATGCTTCATAGGGTGGGGGTGAAGACGGCGATAATCTCGAGCCGGTCATCGCATGCCGTGGAGGTCCGAGCGAAAGAGCTGGGCATAACGGAGGTGCGGCAGGGAGTTTCGGGCAAGCTCGCGGCGTTGGAGTCTTTGCTGGAAGCATGCGGGCTTAAGGCGAAAGAAGTGTGCTACGTTGGGGACGATCTGAATGACATACCGGTCATGCGGGTTGTTGGGGCATCCGTGGCGGTGGCGAATGCGAGGCCCGAGGTGAAAAGGGCAGCCAGCGTCGTCACGGAGGCAGCGGGTGGAGATGGCGCTATAAGGGAGGTCGCCGAGGCGATCGTGCGGGCGCAGGGGAAATGGGAGGGCGTTCTCGACTCCTACGCGGAGGCCGAGTGATGCGGCTTAAGTGTCTCGCCATCGCTCTTGCGCTGTTCGCCTGTTTCGCAATGGCGAGCGATATGGGCGGAGAACGCTTCACCGGGTTTCGCCTTCCTTACTATAGGGACGATGGGACCCTTGCATGGGTTCTGGAGTCTGAGGAGATACGCAGAACCGGCGAAGGCGAGGTGCAGTTGCTATCCCCCAAGGTGACAGTGTACAGCGGGGAGGGTGGGTCGGAGTGGATTTCGTCGATTCTGACGGCAGCCAAGGGAAAGACGGAACTGGGGTCGGAGCAGATGCTGCCCTCCAGCCCAAACGCTTCTCTCTCAGGCGGCGTGAGGATATCGGTGCTGGATCAGGAGGGTGAAATGACGGGGTTGCTCTCGACCGATGCGCTGGACTGGGACGGCAAGAGCGAAGCGGCTTCGGGAGCCGGCGAGGCTACCATTGAGTTTGAAGAGAGCCGGGTGCGAGGGATGGGATACAGGTTTGAGATCAAGGAGGAGAGGTTTCATTTGGAGAGGGACATAAGCGGGACGCTGGTGGATTTTCAGCTGCCGGCGGCTTCTTCGGAAGGAAGGGCGAGTGCCGATGTGAAATGTGCCGGGCCTGCGGTGTTCGATCTCCGGAAGAGGAAGGTGGAATTGAACGACGGGGTGGTGGTTGAGAGTGAAGACGACGAGCTGACGGCGGAGTTCCTTGCTCTGAGTTTTGGGGAAGGCGCCACGCTGACGTCGTTGGAGGCGAATGGTGATGTGGACGTGAATTCGTCCCGCTTTGAGGGGTCCGCGGACCGGGTTGGCTGGGATGCGAAGACGAATGTTGTGGAGTTCGAGGGGGAGCCGCTGAGACTCTCCTCGGGCAAGTGGAGCTATGTCGCAGATAGGGGGGAGTACGACGCGGGGCTGGACAGGTTCCTGGTGCGTGGTGTGAAGACCGCCGAGTACGAGGGAGAGGAGACGGTGAAGGTGGAGTTCGCGGAGTCGGGGGAGTTGGAGTCGACGCAGGAGCTCGCGACATTGCGCGGAAGGCCCGTGGTATCGGGACTGCTGGGGGAGGGAACGCTTACGGCTGATACGATGCGCCTGCACCGGGGAGTTGAGACGACGGAGCAGGCGCTGGAAGCCACCGGCGACGTAGTGTTGGAGCAAGGGGCTGCGGCGCTGACCTGTTCTTGGCTCGAGTATGTGGGAAAAGAGCACAGGCTTGAAGCCCGGGACGACGTGTTGGCGGTACATCCCGATGGGTCACTGAGTGCGGCAAGCCTGGTGCTTGTTCTTTCAGAGGACAATGAGGGTGTGGCGCTGGCGAGGGCAAGGGAAGTGGAGCTTGGCTCCGACGAATTCTCCGCTTGGGCTGAGGAGGCGGAGTGGGGCGTGGGGGAGGTTGGGAGTAGTGGGCTGGCGGGGCTTGCGTCGTCGGCTCTCGGGTCAGGGACGCTAACGCTGATAGGGAAGCCGAGGGTTCATGTGCGGAGCGTGCGCGTGGCGGATGAGGTCGAACTTCCTGAGGAGTTGGTTCTGACTGCTGAGGAGAGAGTGGTGGTGGATCTGGAGAAGGGCGCGATTGAGCCAGTGGGTTCTCCTGAGATCCGGAGCGGTGACATCGTGATCCGGTCAGAGCGGCTGAAGGTGATTCTGGACAAGCCCCAGGAAGGATCGGAGAGGGGGATGGCGGTGGGGGAGGTCGCAGGTGGCGGAGGGGTCTACGTCACCGACGGGCGCGTGTCGGCGGAGGCGGAGTCAATAAGGGCGTACGGAGCGGGGAGGAAGGCGATCAAGCTCATGCGCGACGTGAGGATACGTTATCCCATTGAGACGGTGGAATACACGGGCGAGGCGATGATCAGCGCGGCAGGCACTGCGGAGTGGGACCTGGAGACGGGGTATCTGGAGATCTCGAGGGAAGTCTCGCTGGAGATGGATCCGTACAGGGCGAAGGGGGATCTGGCCACGGCAAAGATCTCGCCGGAGACGAACGAGCTGGAAGTGGTTACGCTGTACGGCAAGCCGGCAACGGTTGAGGGAGTTGATTTTTCGGTGCCTTCTGAAGAGATAACCGCGCTCGTGGAAGAAAGACGGGTGAAGATCAAGAAGGGATACCGGGGCACGTGGCACATACGAGGAAAGAGCGATGAGGATCAACCGGGTGAAGAAGCTGCTGAGTGAAGGTGAGACCGTATACGGAACGATGGTGGTGGACTCGCGGTCTCCGGGTATCGCCCAGATCTTCGCCGTTGCGGGATTCGATTTCATGTTCATCGATATGGAGCACTCACCGTTTTCCACGGAAACGATGGCGGATATCATTCGCGCGGCGCGGCTGTCGGGAATTGTTCCGCTGGTGAGAACTTCGGACGATGCATATTTCTTGGTTAGCCGTGCGCTCGATGCCGGGGCTCAGGGATTGATGGTGCCGCGGGTGGAGACGGCTGAGCAGGCGGCGGAGATCGTGCGGAGCGCGAAGTACCCGCCGCAGGGGCGACGGGGGTGTGCCCTTAGCATGGCGCACACTGACTACGGAGCTGTTGACAGGAAGGAGTACCTAACCCGTGCCAACGACGAACTCCTGCTGATTCTTCAGATAGAGAGCCGCCGCGCGATTGAGAACATCGAGGAGATAGCGGAGGTGGGAGGGTTTGATGCGTTCGTGGTGGGGCCGAGCGATCTTTCTCTCTCGTACGGGCTGCCGGGGGAAACTACTCACCGGACGGTCGTCGAGGCAATAGAGCGTGTGCTGAAGACGGCTTTGGAGAAGGGCATTTACTGCGGGATTCATCTAGGGGACGCGGAACAGCTAGTTGGGTGGAAGAAGAAGGGGATGAGGATAATCACCTACTCGACTGACATCTCGATGGTGCGCGAGGCGTCGCGGCGGGGATTGGAGCGCCTGAAAGGCTAGCGCATCCGCACAGCCATGATTCGGTGATTCATCGGGCCCTCTTGTATCATCGAGCCCATCAAGAGGGAAGTTCGGGCCATCTTGAAATCGTGCGCTGCGTAGTAGGCCATATCCCCGACGGCCATCAGAGAGGTGGTAGGGACGCCCGCGTGTTTGCTTTCCCAGAGCTTCTTTCCGGTTCGCGCGCTGTACGCAACGAAGAAGTACTCTTGGTTGGCGGGCGTGTCGCTGACAGGCTGTACGGTTACTTTGCGGATGCCTATTATCTTGCCTCCAGCGCACATCAGATCGGTCGAATTGAACTCCTCTTCCCACAGCTTCTCGCCGTTGTCGGCGCGGAAGCAGGTGAGTATGAGGGGTGTTTCTTGGTAGTCTCCTGCCCCGTAGGAAGAAATTGCCTCCGCTAAGGTTCCCTTTTTCTCGGGAATCTCGGCGACCTGGGAAGGTGTGGCGAGGAACACTCGTTCGTCGTGGTAGATGGGGCCGGTGACCATGCCCCCGACATGCTTGCTCCAGCGCTCGTCGTGCGTGTCCACTCTGATGCACTTAAGATGTTGGTCGCAGCGTATGAAGATCTCCCCGTCTCCGGCGCAGAATCCCGATCCGTCTTTGAGGGAGAAGGCAAAGGACTCGAGCCGCATCGGTTCGGAGATCGGATTGCCGGTCGCGGCGTCGAGAACAGTCAGGTCGAAGGAGTCATAGTCCGATTCAACGGGCAAGGCGAGGCCCACATTGCCTCCAATGGACGCGACTCCAAGAGGAGAGCTCTGGCCGAGATCAAGCTCCCACCTGGGCTCTCCGGTGGCGAGGTCGAGTGCGAGGAGCTTCTTGGATGAGGGCTTCGACGTACCGAAGTAGCCTGAGAAGCTTGTCAGAGGGAAGCGAAGGTCGCTGCCGCCGGTGACCACGATGACGGTGCCGTTTTCGAGTGATAGGAGCGGGATGACGCGGTTGTGATCACCGAATTCGTACCGCATTGCCATGCCGTATCCTTCCTCGTCCGGCTCGACATCTGTTGATATTTCGAGGGGAGAACCTCCTGGCTGGCGCTCCCATAGCACATCCCCCGTCCTCCAATGGAGGGCCTTGACGGTGCCGCCTTGGGCCACGATGCAGGTATCCCCGGCGGGGAGGAATGCGCCTGGGGCAATCCCCCGGTCCTCGGCCTCGTGCGTCCAGAGAAGCTCTCCTCGCGCGGGGTCGAGGGCATGAAGGGTGCCATCGTATCCCAGGAAGCATACGAGCCTTGGTGAGACCTGCATGTGGGTCACGCCGGAATCCAATTCGTGCTGCCAGGCAACTTTGGCATGGCCCCGCAAGACGATGTAGAGAGTGATGGACAACGCGAGCACGGCGAGCAACGCCGCGCCGCCGGCGAGGAAATTCCTTGTGGCACTGCGGGCGCGCTCCTCGAATGCCTGCGCGTCTTCTTCGGCGATGGGATGATAGAGTTCCTTACCGCGCTGGAGGCACTCGTCATTGCAGTAGTAGCCGTACTTCTCCCTCTGCTGGAGCGTCACGGACTTGCCGCAGACCTGACAGGAGCCGACGACCTTGCGGAGGTGCTCCTGGGGGGTTTCGGCTTCGGCTAGTTCCAGCGGCTGGGTTTCATCTTCGAGGTGGATGATGCTCTTGCATCTGGGGCATCGGGCGACGGATTTGCTGTATCCTTCGGGGATTCTGAGCTTCTTCCCGCAGGAGCAGGTCACTGTCCGTGGTTCCATGTGGATCTCCTATTCCTGGAGCTCCGTCAGGCGCTGGTGAGCCAGTTGCGCCCACTGGGAGGAGGGGTAGTGACGCAGGAGTTCGATAAGGATGCGCACGGCGGTGGCGTTCCTTCCACGCTCAACGAATATCTCGGCGGAACGAAGTAGTGAGATCGGGGCCTGCTCGGATTCGGGGAACGCGCGCACTATCCTTCGATACACTTCGAGCGCCGGTCCGTGTCTGCCTTTGTGGTGATAAAGGGAGGCCAAAGTCAGCCACTGCCAAGGGGCGAACTGCGGGATTTCCATCTCGGGCGCGGCCTGACGGAGGTCGGCGTAGGCATCGAGGGCGATTTCCCAATACTCTCCTTGCATGGCGAGTTCGAAGGCGGTTCTGTAAGCTTCGGCCATGCGTCGCTTGTTGCCGGTCGCTTCCCAGCAACGGGCGGATTGGAGAACCGGGGTGGGATCGTTCGGGAATCGCTTCGCTATATCCTGGTATGCTTCGATGGCCTGCCACCAGCGGCCCTTTTCAATGGCGGAGCTGGCATCGGCCCATCGATATTCCATGGTCGCTTGGCGCTGAAGCTTGAGAAGGAACGCGAAACCAAGACCTGCGGAGAAGCCGCCGATATGAGCCCAGAATGCTACGGGGACCGCTTTCGCAAGTTCGGGGGTGGTGAGGACGTTCACGCCTAACATAAGCTGTCCGAAGAACCACGCGCCTATCAGGAGGATGGCCGGGACTCTGAAAAACATGGGATAGAAAAAGAGGACGGCGACCATCTTCACCTTGTATCGCCAGAACCGGACCACGTGGAGTCCCATCACCCCCGCGATAGCGCCGGATGAACCGACGACGGGCTCTTCGAGCAAGGAAGGGATGAATATTGCGCTGGTGATGTGGTGTATGGCGAGGGCCGCGAATCCGCAGGCGAAATAGAGTGCGGCAAAAAGAATGGGGCCCAACACATCCTCGACGTCCGGGCCGAAACACCAAAGAAAGACCATGTTGAATAAGAGGTGCAGGATACCGCCGTGGAGGAACATGTGTGTCACGATTGTGATGGGGTTTGGCGATGAAGGAAGGTACCCCAACGCTTCAGCAATGCGCTGGACGCCGAAGGGAACTGCAAGCGCGAAGAGGATGACATTCGCACCGATCAGCCAGTATGTGACGAAGGGTATTCTCGACTTCTCGTGATCTGTCCCCAAAGGGATGAACAAATCAACGACCTCCGCTAGCCGGGGGCGTCACTTGATTTCCACCTTGCTCAAACGATTCTCGTACGTTTCTGTTACTGTCCCCCTCGTTGTCGTGGACTGCACTATATGGAAGAGATGGATGTACAGGTGCCCTTTGTAGGGAAGAGGCGTCGCTTTGGACGTCCCTTTGTCGGCCGCACCCCAGACTGCGGCGCCGCTTTTTGGATTCAGCGCGGTGATGTAACTTTTGAATAGTCTGTCCCTGTGGGAAATGTCGTCGGTCCTTTCTTCCGTCCATAGCGCGTAGACGAACTTGCCATCGTGAGAGAATCGTTCGCCTACGTCCGTGGCTACCCACAGTACACGGCCGCTCTTCAGGTCAAAGCAGGTGAGGTCGGGCATCGGCTTGGGGACCAGGACGCCTTCGGACAGTTGCTCCGCGGTCGCTTTGTAGCTAGCTGCCAGCGTCGTTGCCTGTTTAACCTCGGGCGCCTTCTTGCCCTGAGGAATGCCGCTGACGAGCACCTTGTCGCCGAATATGGCGGGTGGGAACACGCCTCGGCCTGCGTTCCCGGACCAGACCAACTCGCCGTTAGCGGACAGGTCGTAGCAGCACACTTTTCCCTCGCCTCCCTTGGCGATAAGGCGGTTGCCCCTGACGACGACGCGCGTTGCGAGCGAGCCATCGGGCGGATCTATGTCGAACAGGGAGTTTCCCCCGTCGTCCAGAACCTTCATCTTCGCTATGCCGGCAGCGACCACGCCGACGTCAGACTGGGCAAAATGCCAACCGTAGCTTTCATCCAGGGGCTTCCGAAATATCTCATCGCCGGAGTTCATGTCGAGGGCTACAAGAGTTGCCGGGGTTTTGGGCTGAGTTGAGAGTGAAGTTGTAGCGAACCATACTTGGCCGTTCCGCACGATGAGGTCAGTGACGGCTGCGTTCCGGAGGTCCGTTCGCCAGAGTTCCGTTGCGCTCTGCGGGTCGACTGCGACCAAGTACGAAGCTCCCGGGCTGGGGTTCCTGGCGGGCCACGTAGAGATAGAGTCGATTCCCATTCCGGTGTAGCCACTCGTCTGGTCAAGCTCCGAGTAGGTCATTCTCAATTCGCCGTACGGAATGATGTCCGGGGGGCCTACGAAAGCGAACACATTTCCAGCTTCCCAAAGCTTGAAGGGTTGTTTGTCGGGCTCGATGCTGGTGATCTTGCTAGCACTGGCCGAGCCACCCGAAGCATCGACGCGGAAGATTCCCGCGGTCGTCGCAGCGATGACACCGCCAGGGACGGGAACAGGCGCGACTCTGTTTACGGATGCGCCTTCGAGCTGGGCGGTCCAGCGTACCCCGAGGCTTGCAGAGTCGAGGGAGTTAAGCCTCCCGTCATCCAGCACTACGTATATGCTTCCGTCGTCGGCAGACAAACTGGACATGTGCATGTTCGGCTGGTACTGGAGCGTGAACGTGCCCTGTGGTTTGAAGATCTTCGGAAGGAGGAAGTACGCCAGGAGCCCTATGAGACCGACAGCGGCCAGGCCTATTACGGCGAAGATCACGGTGCGGACCACGTTTAGCGTGGCGGCTGCCCGCTCAGTGTCCTCGCTCATCTGGCTCATCCCGGTCTTGACGCGGACGGCGTTCTTGCACTCCGTCGAGCAGTAGTACCCAAGCTGCTGGTATGCCTGGATGGAGACGGGCTTGCCGCAATTGAGGCAGACGCCGACTGTTGCGCCAGAGAGCTTGGGGCCGGTCTCGGCAGTCTGGTCAGCGATGTCATATGCGCCGACGGATTCCTGTGAAGGGAGCTTGGACTTTGTTGGGGAGGACGGCGAGGGTCCCTCGACCACGGAGGCTTCCTCGACGTCCTCGATCAGGTCGTATGATTCCTCTCCTCTGATTGGCTTACCCTTCTGCGGAACTGCGGTCTCGGGGACAAGTTTGACCGGCTCCTTGGGTTCTTTCCTGGGTGTGGCCTTGTCCATCTCGAAGATGTCGAAGATCTCAGGCTTATGAGGAGGTGCGGGTTGCGGCTTGGGCTTCTTGGGGGGCGGCGCCTTGGGTTTGGGCGTGGCTGGCTGAGACCCTCGTTCGAGGGGTAGGGACTCTGGGGGAGGCGGCGCGGGTTCCTCAACGACTTCCTCAACATCCTCGATCACTTCGCATGATTCCTCTTCGGGGGGGACCAAGTTCTGTTGAGGGAGGATGGTGTCGGGCATCAGTTTGATCGGTTCCTTGGGTTGTTCCTTGGGTTTGGCCTCGTCTATTTCGATGATGTCGAAAATCTCGGGCTTGTGAGGATCTGCCGGACGCTCTTCGGGTTTCTTGGCTGGAGGTGCTTCGGGTTCCGGTGCGGGTGGCTGGGATCCCTGTTCGAGGGGCAACGACTCTGGGGAAGGCGGCGGGGGTTGCTCAACTACTTCCTCAACCTCCTCGATCACCTCGTATGGTTCCTCTTCTGTGGGAGCCGAGTCCTGTTGAGGGGCCGTGCTGCCGGGGGTGAGTTTGATCGGTTGCGCAGGTTTCTTTTGGGCAGGCGGCTTTGCCACTTCGATGATGTCGAAGATCTCAGGTTTGTGAGTGGCTGCGGCGGGCGGCTCAGGTTTCTCGTCGGGTGTTGGTTCGGGGGGGGCCTGGGGTTGCTCATGTGATTCGGACGCCGCGAGAGGAATTGACTCGATTTTCTCGGAGTCGGTGGGGGGCTCGATAGCGGGAACCAAGATTTTGGCGCCGCATTTGGGACATTTTCCGTGTCGTCCTGCGTGCTTTTCGTCGACGGCGATTTTTTGCCCGCACTTACACCAAAACCGAATCATGGCGCACCCCGCTTTCTTTGCCCGATCCGCTCAAGTATTAGCGATTATATGTATGGGTGAGCGATATCTCCGCGTCGTAAGCGCGTTTGAGTCTGTCGTAGTTTGCCGCGAGTCGGCTCTTCTCGGTAATCCTGAAGTTGGGGTCCTGCAATGCTTGGTAGAGGATCGCCCCCTCCATAGTCTCGGGGAATGGGATGTCCATCAGGTAGCAGATGGTGGGTGCAATGTCGACAAGCCAGACGTTTCGCTGGAGGGATGTGCGTTTCTTGACGTTCGGGCCTGCGAGCAGCAAGAGCGAGCGGAGAGCGCCTGTCCCCCACTTGGCTGTGGGCAGGTGATGGCAGCATTCGAGGCCGTGTCCGGGCTCGACGCACAGGACGACGTCACCGACGCAATCGCCGTAGATGCCGAATATCCTCGCGTCCTCCCGGCGGAGTGCGAAGGCTACCGGGCGTTTGCGGCTGCCTGGGTCGACATGGTCCATTAGGGCCTTGATGGCCTGCTCCCTTACGTCTTCGTAGTCATCGGGCTCGACGATGCCGTGGGGCTCGCGGCTTTTGAGATTCACAACAACGTGGACGTCCCGGACGCAAGCGGCCTTTGTGAGAGCCCAGTCGATCTCCCCGTCATCTTTGAGAACGGCCAGGCCGGCGTCTGCGAGGACCTTGTTTGCGTTGAGGGCAGGCCCTCGGGGAATCACCCCGTGGTCGGAGGCGAGGACAACGAGGGTGCGGCGGTCAGCTTTCTCCAGTATGCGGCCTATCATCGTGTCGAGCGATTCGTAGACGGCTTCGGGCAATTCGCGAGAGTCCTCGGCGCGTTCACGCTGCGGTGCCTGAGACTTGTCGGACAGGCTTGCGAGCGCTCGGTGGATGGCGGTTAGGACCAGGTCGTGCATGAAGAAGAGCTGCCATTCGACAGTGTCCATGATGCGAACAGCGGCGGCAGCGTACTGGGAGTGGGCGACTTGCGCAAGTTCCGAGCACTTCTTCAGGTCGGCCCTTCCTGAGAGTACGGTGTTGGTGCTCGAGGCGGTTCGGGAAAAGTTGTCGAGATCGAGTAATTCCTTTTCCGTTTCGGTCGGCCAGGCCCGCACTTGGGGGCTGCTCAGTGTTGTGAGAAGCTGCTCCTCGGACAGGGGTTGCCCGGTCTCCAGGCCTGGGATCCCGTCGTAGATGGAGACCCCTGCGCTGCCTGGAGGTGGCTCGGGCACGCCTTCTACGGATTGGCGTACGCCGCAGTCGATGAGGATTGACGGTCTCTCCTGGCCTGCGGCCGCGTTCCAGAGGGTGGCGGCCTTGAGGCAGTCGCCGGGGCGGAGTCCCCGCCCGTGCGTGCCGGGCCAGGCTCCCGTGACTGTGGAGGTCCAGCTGGCTGAAGTGTCGGTGGGGAAGGGGGCAAGGCAGTTCTCCGCTATTGTGCCTCGCTTGATGAGGTCCGCGAGGGCGGGCATTTTCCCTTGGGAGACGAGATTCAGAATATGGTCTGGGTTAACAGTGCCCAGGCCGATCAGGATGAGCTTCTCGGCGTTCCGTTTTGCCAAACAGTCACTCCTTTCGGTGGTGGGGTGCTGGCTGTTTCAAGGTTAGATACTACGCTATCGCACGGTGATTTCAAGGGTAAGGTGGCGCGATGCAGTGTCGGGCGGCTTGACTTAGGGTGTAAGCGGAAGTAATCTTGCCCGGCTGAGGTATCGTCAGGAGGCACGGCGACGCCCGTGCCGAACGTCACGGTTAGTGCTCGTGTAAGGAGGTTGCTTTGAAGCTGTCATTCTGCGCGCACAATTTCGGAAACGACTTCGAGAACGTCAGAGCGGGGCTGAAGGCGATCAAGGAGATCGGGTATGAGGGGACGGAGTTCTGGCAGCAGTTCCTGTCAACGGCTGCGGTTGACGAACTTGCTGACTTCACGTCCGGTATTGGCCTGAAGGTGGTTCAGATTTGCGCTTACTTCAACTGGACGGGAACGGATGAGGATTGGAAGGAGAGCAACGAGAACGCCGAGAGGTTCATCGAATTCTCGAAGACGCTGGGGGGGCCTAACGTACGGGTATTCACGGGGAAGGTCGGGAGTGAGGAGGCAACTGACGAGCAGTGGCAGCGCTGCGTGGAGGGGCTTGGACGGGCGTGCGATGCTGCCGCGCCCGATGGGATAAGGTTCACTCTGGAGAACCACCGGAACGTGCTGCACGATACGCCCGAGGCGGCGTTGAGGTTGATTGAAGACGTTGGTCGAGACAATCTTGGGCTTAACTTCCAGTCGTGGCCGCCGTTTGACATGGTGGAAACGGCGGGGAAGCTGTTCCCCCATATATTCCACATGCACATCAGCAATCGGAAAGACGGGAAGATATGGCACATCGATGACGGGGAGGTGGATTGGCCGCCGGTGCTCCGGGAGATGAGGAAGCTGGGATACGAAGGTTTTGCCTCGGTGGAGCACGCCGTCCCGCCGCCGGTTGAGTTTGCGAAGCGGGCGTATGAGTTCTTGGCTCCGATCGTTTACGGGGAGGGCAAGGTTAAGGGGAAGGGGCGTTGAGGGATTTCGAATTCGTAGGGACGTGGTGGTTCTATCCGAGTTTTCTTGAGAGCCCGCCTGGTCCGTGGGACAAGAGCCACATCTACGGCGATGATGCGGTTCGGAACTGGAAGGCCGCCATCGATTGGATGGCGAAGAGGGGGCTGAATGTCCTGGTTTCCGGAATCCCACCGTTCTGCAAGGACAGGGTGTATCACGACTGGGGCTACCATTACGTGCTGAACTTTCCTGATCATCCGGAGAGCAAGACATTTACGGATGAGTTTGTCGAGGGCAATCGCCTGCGGCTGAAGGAGATATTTGCGCACGCGCGGAAACGCGGGGTGAAGCCGTTCATCCATCACTATAACTTCTGCGCGCCGGTTCCGTTTGTGAAGGCGCACCGGGAGCTGGTGGAGAAGATCTCGCTGCGGGACGATGCACGTCACAATCTGCAGGATTGGCAGGGCCTGCTTTATGGGAACGTGTGCTGGAACGAGCAGGTCTACAGGGATTATATGAAAGCGTGCTGGGGCGAATTCCTGGAGACGTTTCCCGAGGCCGAGGGGATAATGGTCACTCCGGGGGAATGTGGTCGCTGTGCGTGCCCTGAATGCCAGGACAGGCTCGCGACGCTGTCAGATTTCGTCAAGACCTTTGTCGAGAGCGTTGAGGGGGCAGGGCGGTTGCCTGTGGTACGCGCGTGGGCGACGGGGTTGGACGCTTCGGTGGTGGAGGCGTTTCCGAAGGGCGTTCCGTGCGTGATCAAGTACAGCGTCTTTGATGTGATCGATGCCCCGCCGGATCCGGCAATACAGCCGTGGATTGATGCGGGACACAGGGTGTGGCTGAGCAAGGAGATAAAAGGGGGCGAGAACGCAGGGCCGATCGCGTGGTTTGATCCCGGCTTCTTCCGGGACGTAGCGGCGAATTCGCGTAAGCTGGGGGCGGAAGGGCTGATCTCGATCGACAACAGCGACGGTGGCTTCTTAGGAATGCGGCACAAGGTGCAGCAGATTCTGTTGGAGATGTTCGTCCACTACGGGAAGGGGGGAAGGGCGGGGGAGGAAAAGTGGGTGGGCGAGCTTGAACCGTGGTTTGGGACGCACAGCGAAAAGGTGTTCAGTGCTGTCAAGGCATACAGCAAGGCGATATTGAACTTGAGCAAGCTCGTGTACAGCCCTACGGAGGGGTTCGGTTGGCTGGCGGACTATCATTTCAGAGGGCCGGGACGATGGCCGGGAACGCTCGGGCTCAAGGACAGGCACGGTCTGCACCCTCCGGAATGGGTTCGGGCTAGGGACAAGCTGGGCTCGATAGCGGATGTAGTGGAGTACTTGAGGGATAATCCGTGGGAGGAAGGGGTGTTCGAACGAGTCTCGGAGGGACGGGTTGATCCCGTGAAATTTGCGTCGCGGCTTGAGACGGCGGCGGCAAAGGGGGTGCGCGCTCTTGAGGCAATCCCGGATGAGGAGATTCCGCGGAAGGGACTGAAGGAACTGGCGCTGCTGCGAACGAGCTCGAAGATAGCCCTCCACGAGATCGCTTGGGTCAGACACTGGCTGTGGGCGAGGGTGCTGTATGCGGGGGCGACGAGCCCGTCGCCGAAGGAGGTCCGACGCGAGTTGGCGGCGGAGATGGCGAGGGAGTTTGGAGCGGTGCATTTTCACCTGCGAAGATTTATGGAGTGCGGGCTGGACCTGCCGCACGATTCGATTGATTTCCAGCGGTGTTACGCGAGCAAGGAGTGGTGGGCGCGCAGCCTGCCAAGCCGTTTGAGGAAGCTGGAGCGTGAGTTCGACGAGGTAGTGGAGGAGCTTTCGGATCTTTTTGCGGAGCGCCCGACTCTGAAGCCGTCGCTGGCTCACGTGAAGGCGTGGGAAGACTTCCGGTAGCTCAGGAAAGGGACAGCAGTGAAGACGTACGAGGAGATAAACGAGAAGATACGAAAAGGGAAAGCGGTGGTTGTGACCGCCGACGAGATGACGGACATCGTTGGGGAACGGGGTGTGCGCCGGGCCGCCCGCGAGGTGGACGTGGTTACGACGGGGACATTTGGGCCGATGTGCTCTTCCGGGGCGCTGCTCAACGTGGGACACGCGAAGCCGCGGATGCGGTTCCACCGGGCGACCCTCAATCGAGTGCCTGCGTATGCCGGCTTGGCGGCCGTGGATCTGTATATGGGCGCGACGGAGGTGCAGGAAGACGACCCGCTGAACAAGATCTTCCCCGGTGAGTTTCGCTATGGCGGAGGGCACGTGATCGAGGACCTTGTGCGAGGAAGGGAGGTGGAGTTGCGGGGGTACTCGTACGGCACCGACTGCTACCCGCGGCTGCAGGTGGAGACATCGATCTCGCTTGGAGATATGAATCAAGCCGTTCTGCTGAACCCGAGGAATGCGTACCAGAACTACAACGTTGCCGTCAATCTGCACTCGGGGAGGCCGCTGTACACGTACATGGGGATATTGAGGCCGCGCGCGGGCAACGCGAGCTACGCGACGAGCGGGCAATTAAGTCCGCTCTTGAACGACCCGCTCTACAGGACCATAGGGATAGGGACGCGGATTTTTCTGGGTGGGGCGGATGGGTACGTGTTCTGGCAGGGGACGCAGCACGCGCCCGAGGTCTCGAGGTCGCCGAACGGGGTGGTGAAGTCCGGTGCTGGAACGCTCGCGACGGTCGGTGACCTGAAGGAGATGGACGCGCGGTACTTGCGGGGGGTCTCGATCACGGGATATGGTGCAAGCCTGTCGGTGGGGATAGGGGTCCCGATCCCGGTCCTTGATGAACAGATGGCCCGATTCACGGGAGTTAGCGACGAAGAGATCGTGGCTCCGGTGGTGGACTACAGCCGGGATTACCCAGAGCTAACGGGAAGGGTTGTGTGCGAGGTGAGCTACTCGGAGCTTCGGAGCGGGAAGATATCCGTGCGAGGGCAAGAGGTGCCGACTGCCTCCACCACCAGTTATTCGCTGTCGCGAGAGATTGCGGAGCTGCTGAAAGAGAGGATAATGAATGAGGAGTTCCTGCTGACGCGGCCGGTTGCCGCCATCCCGTCAGCGGGCTCCGGCTTGTCACTGAAGGGCTTGAAGATGAGACGGTCTGAGTAGGTACGAGCGATGAACGAAGAACGGTTCTACCGCGAGTGGGTGACTTCTCCCGATCTGGTGAGTTTCCGGGTCAAGGCGAATGAGACGGACCTGATGATCCGGGCGGAGCGCAACCTGACCAGAACGGCGAGGTCGAAGATTCTGGAGCTTCGGTCGGAGATAGAATCATACATTGCGCTGAACGGGGAGTTCGCCAGTTCTCTGAAGCCGGTGGAGGTCGGGGGAGCGGCGCCGAAGATTGTTCAGGACATGGCGGAGGCAGCAGCGGCGTACCGGGTGGGGCCCATGGCGGCGATCGCGGGCGCGATAGCGCGCCATCTGGGTATGGCCCTGTTGAGCGAGAGCGCCGAGTTGATAATAGAGAACGGGGGCGACATATTCATGTGCTCGGGTAGCTCGCGGGTGGTTTCGGTGTACGCGGGGGAGTCGTCGCCGTTCAGCGGGTACCTGCGGATATCGGTGGAGAGCGGGGGGGAAGAGCTGGGCGTGTGCACATCGTCTGGAACGGTGGGTCACAGTCTGAGCTTTGGCAAGGCGGACGCTGTGACGGCGATCGCGTCGTCGGCGACGCTGGCCGACGCGGCGGCTACTGCAATCTGCAATAGCATCAAAGTGCCTGCGGACATCGAGCCTGCGGTGGAGCGTGAGAAGGAACGGGGCCTGCTTCGCGGGCTGCTAATCGTGATGGGTAGGCAGGTAGGGGCATGGGGAGAGATGGAGTTCGCATCGTAGGAGGGGGCGAGATGTATTCGAAGAAGGTGGTGCTGGTCTTCCCCAAGGACATTGTGACGCAACCGGTGATCTACCGGCTCTCGCGTGATTTCGACGTTGTGTTCAACATTCTCAAGGCGAAGGTCACGGCGGACGAGGACGGGATGCTGCTGATGGAACTTTCGGGCCCTCGAGGCCAGGTCCGAAAGGCTGTCGGCTTCCTGGAGGAACAGGGAGTGGAGGTTACGACGATATCGAGGGGGGCCGTTATCGACGAGAAGAAATGCACTCACTGTGGGGCGTGTGTAGCGCAGTGTCCAGCCGATGCCCTCTACGTGGAGGAGGGCACATATCTGGTGAAGCTGAAGCAGGAGAGGTGCATTTCGTGCGGGCTCTGCGTTCCGGCCTGTCCGTATAGGGCGATCGAGGTCCCTAGTCTAGCAGCGTGAGGGCCCCGGAATCGTCCACGCGGAACGTGGGCGAGCACTTGTTCCGGGGAGCGACTTCGACTCTGACGTCTCCATATCCTGCTTTCTCAAGCGCTGCTTCCGCTGCAGCCAAAGCCAGCTCCGGCGAGTTTCGGTCAGCGCTCAGGTGCGCGAGCAGGATGAGGCTGGGAAGCCTGTCGCTTGCGTCAAGTATCCTGACGAGGGCGTCGGCGGCCTGCGAGTTAGAAAGGTGTCCCATGGAACTACCGATCCTCGTCTTTGTCTCCTGCGGCAGCCTGCAGCAGCCGCGCAGGAGCTGCCGGTCGTGGTTCGACTCCAGCATGATTATGTCGGAGTTCCTGAAGGGCGCTTCCATTCCGGGCTCGAAGCACCCGAGGTCGGTGGCGACGGTCATCTTGGTCCCGCCGGAGAAGAGGCTGAAGCCGCAGGTGACGGCGGCCGCATCGTGGGGCACCTCAAAAGGGAGAACATGAGACGTGGAGCCGATGGTGAACGCTTCGCCGTCAAAGGGGAGGACCTTCATACCGTCGGGTTGGAGCAGGGAGAGGTTCTCTCTGTGGGTGTATATGGGCACGCGGTATTTGCGTGAGAGTGTTTTGCCAGCCGGGCCGAAGTGGTCGGCGTGAAGGTGGGAGATGAGAATTGCGCTTATGTCGCCGGGCGCGATGCCGGTGTGCCGTATGTGCTTCGAAAGGGTGCGCCAGCTCAATCCTCCTGCGTCGAGAAGAACCACATCGTCATTCATGCGGATGAGCGAAGCGTTGGCGGAACTTCCGCTGGCAAGCACTCGTACGGCCAGTGCCATCAGCTATCTTTCCTTTCTCTCGCGGTGCGGTCAGGCGATTGTGTCTGCTTGCTCTGGGCTCTCGCGGCCGGGGATTGATTCGGGTGGCCTGAGCGAGACTTTGATGCCATGCAAGCACTTCTCGTTTGTGATGTTGTAGGTTGTCTTTCCGTTCCCAGCGCCGAACTCGACCCAGGGAATGCGGCCCCGCTTCCAGTCGGCGAACCCGAGGAGGGGAATCCTACAGGGAACACGGACGGGGCGCAAGACCAGCTTGCGCGCGGGCATGTCGGTTCGCACGCCGCCGAGGGCGTAGAGCAGGCCGAACGTTACCGCGCCCCTGGGGTAGTACCGGAGGTAGTTCCAGCCGTAGGTGTCGATGAAGCAGGCTCCGCGGCCTTGGGTGTTCTCGAAGAGCTCAAAGGCCCAATATCTCTCGGCCATATCGACCAAATCTATACCGAGGTGGGCTGCGACGAGGTCGCGCCACACGTTCTGAGATATCCACACATTGCCCTTATCGGCACTTGAGTGTGTGCAACCGTACTCTGTTTTGGAGGCAATGAGGGCTGACTGGATATCCTTTCTGAGCCTTTTGCGGTTCAGGCCGAGTTCGGTATCGGTCGCGAGGAGGTATAGTGCGCCGTTGGCGGTGTAGAGGCTGTAGGCCGACGCTCCCTGGACGCGGTGCTTCTGCTTACTGAGCATGTCGACGGCCTCGGAACCCTCTGGGAGGAGGGTCACGCCGTAGTGGTCTCCGCACCACCCGTCGCGGTCGAGGGTTCTTCGTATCTTGCGGCAGAGATTCTCTGCAATTTGGGCAAATGCGGTGTTCCCAAGTTCTCTGGCCATGATGGCCGCCGCTGTTAAGGCGCAGTAGCTCTTGATGCCGAGATAAACTTGCTCGCCCGCGGACTGGACGGCAGGGGTGGCGTCGTCAACGGTGTTGGCCGTGCCGACGTTGGGAAAGCCGTTGCCGGTTTTGTCGGCATTGATTATGTATTCAGCGAGTGTCTTCACCACGGAGAAGTTCTCCCTGATAACGCGCTTCCTGCCGGTGAACCGCCAGAGCGCGTAAGTGAGCAGAATGAAGTTGGTGTTCTCCTCGACCGGCATATCGTGGCGGTAGAACTGACCGGAGGCCATGAAGGAGTCGCCGGTGTCGTGGGACATAATTCCGCCTTCCTTGACGTAGCCATGCCACTGGCGGATGGTCATTTCGAGCAGCTCGGGCCAGAGGAGTAGATTGACCCAAGCCGCGTTGTACTCGACGTCAACGGTGGAATGGTAGTGGCAGCTGCCTTCCCAACAGGAGAACCAATCGCGGCCGTCCGGGTAGACACACCACCACGTGTTGGCCATCCA
>Ga0180437_10000594_pt1 | contig 67819 bp, 51 predicted proteins | sample SS_ome_4_FD_132410 | JGI IMG/M metagenome (GOLD analysis project Ga0180437, IMG submission 132410) | Hypersaline lake sediment archaeal communities from the Salton Sea, California, USA - SS_3_D_1 metaG | ecosystem: Environmental > Aquatic > Non-marine Saline and Alkaline > Hypersaline >...
GGTAACTCCATGGGTTCAGCAGATATAAAAAGGTAAAAAACCCCTGTTTTGGTAACGGTGATAATGAGTTGTTCCGGGGAAATCAGAGCTTTGCCGCAGTGAGCGGTGATAATCACATCGCCTGTAACGTTTTTATCCGATTGGTATACGGCTCGGCTCTACCGTTATCCAGGATGACCTCCGGGTCAAGGCTTCCTCTGCTGGCACTTAAATATACAATGGTGCCATTGGGTAAGGGATACCCATTCCCTTTCTTTCCTGTTACGATTATCCTGGCTGTATCCCCGGCAATAATACTCATGGGAATGGCCTCGATATAAATGATGGCATTCTCATCCGGCACATAGGGCAGTTTTTTACAAAAAGAGGTAAAAAACAACAAAATAAGCAACCACCATAGGAATACGGTTTTATTAAGCATCTTTAACCATTAACCAATAAACACCTTTGTGCCTTTTTTAGTTCCTATTCTGACTTTCTTTTTGAGGTTGTGAAAATCAGGAATAAATCACTCTATCCTCTTTACCAATATAATTATAATATAAAATTTGATTTAAGTCAAATCATTAATTTTTTACTCTTTGTTAAAAATATTGACATATAAGCTATTTCAGGTTGATTATTGTTAATACTTTTAACTTTTTTACCAAAAAATGTTACTTTTATTTACATTTTTTCTAGCATAAGATTAAATAATATTCCCAATGAAATCAGGAAAAATAGTGCGATTGAATGATGGAAAATAAAAGACCGATTTATGGAAGAGATAAAAAAATGAATAACAAAAGGAGAGTAAAAAACCATGGATGAAAGACTGAAGGAAATCCATCTACTATTAATATATTTAAGCGGTTGGTATGAAGATTCAACAAAAGTACCGGGGAAAAAGGTTTTTAGGGCCTGGAAAGGGTATCTTTTTGATATACTCAATGAACTGGAAAGAGACAGCCTGATCAGACAATACAGAAAATCACTGATCCTTACCGATGAGGGGCTAAAAAAAGCCAGAGGATTAAAGGAAAAATATATGTAATATTAAAAAAGCCAAACAAAACCAAAGTTCACGTTCAATTTTTCACCGTAAGAGTTGTTCCCGTCTCCACTAGATTGTGGCAGTTTTGTCGATTGGTAAGTTGTAAGAACTCATCGAGCCAGGGTTGAAGTTGATAAAGATCTCCTTTTATCCTAAACCTTTAACCTCAACCTTAGCTCAATAAGTTCTCTAAAAATTACAAATTTATTTCTTTTTTTTATCGTTTCCGGGTATCTGTCTAATGAACAATGTTAACGGTAACACTCTTTTTGCTCAATGACCCGTCTGCTCGCTTTTCAACAAATATCAGGTTGTATTCTCCCACGAATGCATGGGGAGGAATCCAGTAGAAAATACCCTTTTGAAGATCAAGGGTAGAACCCAAAGGCAATGGTGCCAACCGGTTGGCCATAATCATGTAACCTTCAATGGGATTGGATAGATGGAGTTCAATCCGTTCAAGTTCCTTGATTTCTATAGTGGAGATACCTCTTGCATCCGAATGGATGCTGAAGGGTTCGACATCCGTTCCGAATCCGATTTTAGCTCGAACCGGTGCTGTAAAACTGTCAGGAAGAGCCCTGATTTGGGAGATGTTTGGGATTGCAGCCTTCAGATTCACCTTATGGGACTGTGTCCCTTCAGGGCGGGGATTATTAATGGAGAAGTACCTGCTGCCGATTCCATCGCTAGATCCAGCACTATCTTGTGCTGTCCAGTAAATCGTATGTACACCATTTGCATAGGCAGTGGTATCTATATCAAAGTAGCCTCCTGCACCGTTACTGTTGGCATAGCCCGGTAATAACGAAGCAATATCAGACCGGTAGTAATTATAGATGGGATGGCCGAGATAGGCGCCGTCAACATAAACATTGATGGTTGAACCGTCCGTGGGAATATGTTTGGGCTGCGGGGTTAAAGCCCAGCCATGGTTTCTATAGCTGCTGCCAGAGGCCGTACCACCCTGGGAGGGGGAATCAATGGCTCCAAACGGTTTCACTGCATGGGCATTGTCACAATAGATGGTTTTAGAGCCTAACGTGGTGCTTTTTCCATAAACATCTGTGGCAATGGCATAAAGGGTGTATGTACCGTTGCCGCCATTGGGTAAGAAATTGGTCAGCAGCATGTAACCCCAGCCAGCTTTGGTGTTATTGGGATATTGAGGGTATGCCGCAGCGATATCGGGTCGTGCCCCTTCCACAAATTGAGCGTCACCAATATAAGCCATGCCACTGCCTTGCCCGCGATATATTTTCACGTTGGCAACACCGCTGTCATCCAATGCCCAGCCCGTGACCGGGATGCTGCTTGCTACATTGGCACCGTGGGTTGGAGTGGCAAAATCACCAAAGGGCGGGTCTTTCTCAGTAAGGGTACTATGAAGGGCTTCGTACCACTCAAAAGAATTCAAGTAAGAGCCGGAGGCACTGGCGTAAAGAGCAAAGAGAAACCATACATCAAACGGTTCATATGTCAGGGGATATATGGCACTGGAGGAAGACCCGTAGGTAGCCCCGTCAACAAAATCCCAGTCAACATCTAAAACCTTTGTGTTACCATTATTAAACACCGCAAAATGAACTTCGGTATAATAGGTGAGGTAAGTGGAACTGTAATTTGCTACATCTCCGTAAAACTCCAGGTAACCTGCGGTACTGGTTTTATAAACGGATCCGTAAAAGTCCAGATCTGCATTGGCCCAGGGCCAGGTGGTAGAGTCATAATAGGTAAAACTTACGGAATAGTAGTAGGCCGATGCGTAAGAAATATTGGGCCACACATAAAAGAACCCGTATTCACCGGGAGCGATCTCATTGGTGCAGTAACCGGCAGTGCCGTATTGCACATTCCTGGTTCCTCCATATACGTAGCCAGTATCGTACCCGAGATAGTTCATACCGCTGTCATAAAATTTGACCTCAGCCTCTACCATGGCTGCATATGAACTGCCTGCGTTGTGACAGAGTGCCGTCATGTAAACGTCACCCAATCCACTTTGCCAGTAGGTGTAACTGGAGTCCAGATCGATATCAACCGCATTGGGATTGTCAGCCGGAAGCCTTTCCAATCCATATTTTCCGATTATCTGCTGCTTCCGTTCCTTTGCCTGCATAAGATGTTGCCGCTTGGCTTCCCACGCCTGGGGGTCCACCTTTTGGATTCCTGGAATCGGATCCGGCCTTTTGATTAGTTTCTCTCCTTCCTGGTTTTCTCCGTTCAACAGGGACGAAAGGGAGAAGATAAAAGCTAAAACCACGACAAAAATAATTGTTTTTTTCATATTTCCTCCTCTTTAAATTTTTTATACATCCCTAATTTTAATAATATTTTTTTTTTTTTTCAATACCAAAAGTGAAAAAAATTTTAATTTTTCAAATAAAAAAATTACTAAGGTAAAGGTTGAGGTTAAGATTAAGTTGAGAAAGGGTATAAGTTTATAAGTTCCCACCCTTAAACAGATTTATTATCCTGCCTCATTTGAAATTAAATTTGATGCCAAAGGTAAGGGCCAGCCCATCCATTTTAAGTACCGCTTTCCTACCTGTTTCGTTCACGTTGATATCAGAAACGAAATAGAACCCGGATGACGTTTCATCAGTGGCGCTGACATAGTATAAATCTCCTCCATAATAGGTTAGGTAATTTAAATGCTCAATGAAAACTTGTCCTGTACCAACCAAATTTTTGAAACTCACAAACCGCCATCTGCTTTGAGCGAAAAGCTGCAGTTTTTTTGAAATATTGAATTCAAGTGTTCCTCCCAGATGAAACCCAAAAATTTTCCCTGTGCTTTTTTCAGCGCCTGCCTGAAATGAATATTCATACGCTTTATACGCCCAGTTCCACTTTTCATTATATTTCCCAAAATATATCCCACCCCCTCCGGTTAAATAAGCATTGATGGAAGAAGATTGCGTTATTTTAATATAGACGTTTAGGAGAATCGGAACAGCGGAGAAGGTGTGATCCCATCCACCGTAAAACTCGTTATCGTCGCGTATTGCATGAAAATTTTTTGAAATACGTCCCACCTCCACAGCCACACCAATTCTCCCGAAATCATATCCCAATTCCCCTCCAAAATCCGTGTAAAACGGGAGTTTCTTGGTAGACAGCAAATCCTCGTTATCACGTTCATTGGTACGAATCATGTGACTGAAGTCACCACCATTTAAAAAGTTTGCTCCACCGTAAAGCTTTAAATAGAAGCCCCCTTTTTTAAATTTTGATTTAGATAGAGGACCGCTTTCATAGAGTGGGGTTTTTAATTTCTCACCGCTTAATACTTCTTCTTTTGGTGTTTCGGCAGCCACTTCTGGCGGTTCTTCAGGTAGTTCGGACCGGGCAATTAATCTCCACCACGGTCCCTTTCCAGGGGGAAAATAGAGCTGATTATCCTGTGCATTGATACGTATGGAATAAAGAAGGGTATAAAAATCAGCATCCTTGATGGCAGGGAATTCACTCCCTTTTAATTCCTCTTTCTCTGATAAAGAGACCAGGTGGTAAATTCGTTGCATTTTTTGGGCGTTCTCCCCCACGAACAAGGCTTTTTGAATCTCCGGTTCTAAGAACATGGAGAAAAGGTATAGATAGTTTAATTTCCCTTCATCTTTGGTGGCCAGGCTGTAAAGGAATTCCAGCGAAGAGAGTGGAAATGGTTTATGGTTTTCTCCAGCCAATTGACACCAGAAGGCTTCTGCGTTTGTACCACCCGGCAGGGCCCATTGCATCTCTTCCTCATCATCGGTTTCAGTGACTCTCAGCCCCTCGGATAAAACAAACATACCCATTAAGAATTTTTTGTCATTATAAATTTGCTTCCAGGCTTCATACCGTGGGGTCTTTTTCAGACTGCTGATGTAGTCGATCTCCTTATCGGAGAGGCGATATAGAACCCCCAGCAGCAGGGAGAATTGCTCATTTTTCAACATTGTCTCAAAAAAAGAGATGGAATCGATTTTTAGGCCGGTTACCTCCTGGAGAAACCCATAATCCCACGGGACAGGTATTTCACTCTCTTCTAATTTAAAATAAAAATGTTGGGCTCTGTTTAACTGCCGGGTTATGGTATCGGTGTTGAGTTGTGAAAACCGGTAGTAATCACTGAAACCTGATGCAGGGTTTTGAGAGACACGAAATTGGCCTTTCAGGGTCTTTTCTATACGGAGTCCCAGCAAGTTTAATATAATTTTAGCTTTTTCAAATTCCTCCTGGTTGGATACATTAATGATAACCATATTGTTTTTATAACTTTTGACTCGTTCAAGGGATTTTTTTAAGACTCTATGCCAGCGAACAATTTTTAGGAGCTTGTTCCGTAATCCGCTATCTGAAATTTTCCCCTCTGGTCTTTCCATAAAAAGCAGGCGGTCATTTAGATAGTAGACAAAATTTTCAGATGGGAAATGATAAAAGAAATCGGTATAGGAACAGATTCGATTGACGTTCCCGGGAATAACCACGGTTTCTCCATGCAGCGGCCCTATAGAGGCTATTATAATTAAGAAAGCACACAACGCAAAGCGCAAAGCGCAAAGCACTTGTGAGGTCCTGAATAATATGCTGTGCCCTGCACCCTGCGCTCTGCGCGCGTGTGCCTTTGGTCCAGTATTTCTTCTTATTCTCATTTTAGTTTTAAATATCCTTTTTCTTGTAAATTTTTTACTATTTTGCTCAAATAGGAATTATTAAATATTTTAAATATAAAATAGGTGGCAAAATAGTCCTTGACGTGGCTCTGACTAAAAACCCTGGGGGCTGTTTGATTGAGGTATGAATAAAGTACCTGCCCCAGGAGGAATGGAGGTATTTTTTTCTTGTATAAATGCCAGCTCAGCTTGACCTGAAATTCATCGATCATCTCTCCGCTGATCCAACCGTTATCGAAAAAATTTGACACCCCCTGGGGAAATATCGTGAATTGATGTGGAATCAGGTTCCCAAATGTATGGTAATATATACTTCCCAACCGGGAAGACTGGTGTTCCGATAACACCTTGAAGGCGGATTCATCCAGGTATTTTTTCTTTTTAAAGAAGCGTTCTCCCAGCTGTTTGATCTCGCTAAAGAAGAGATTGTGCTCTTTGGATTTGCCAGTTAAATAATGAACGGCTTTTCGATAATGAAACCCGGAGGTAATGGTACCTAATTCTCTTATCACATCTTTTCGAATCGTTTCATTATCCAGGGATTTCCGCAGCAGTTCCAGACCGAAGTCCACCAGCACAGCGTTATATGTGATGCTTTGATAGGCCCTGGGGTCCGGGTACAAATCCAGCAGGTTGGTGAGGAGTGATCGCACATGAGCGGAATTATAGACATGCGTTCGTCCGAACAGGTGATTGTGCCACTTGGTGGCAAAGACAATATTCAGCCTGGAAAGCCCTCCGCTGAGATGGTATTTTGAAAAATAATGAGTGGAATGGGGTGGGCCGCAGTAGTTCCATGAGGTAAGGTCTTTATAATCGTCAAAATCATGCAGCCGCACCATATTCGGGTTTAAAAATACCCGGAGTTTCGGATTTTTAGCGTTTACAGCATACACCAGTGCCAGTAAGTAATCCTTTAACTGGTGAAGAAGGTAATTGTTTTTTATGTTTAATACAATGGGTTTCAAATCTGATACGGCTGCATCGCTATTTATTTTTTCAACCAATTGGATTAACAGTTCATTTAACTTCTCCTTTGAATATGCCATGACCCGGTCCCGCATGGGTTTTGGTGCATCATGACTGATCTCAGCATAGGGTAACTGGTGAAACGTTTTAAGAATATGGCTGCCGATATCGACTGCTGTGGGGAGATTCTCTCTTTCCATCACCCGTCCCAGTAATCGGTTGATCTCCAAAAGAGTTGAGAGGTCACATACCTCCTGGCTTTGAATTATTTCGTTTATGTTTTTTCGATATATATCTTTAATAATAAATTTAAAAACAGTGTTGTTGATATTCAGGTTCTGATTGTTAATACCCTCTAAAACAAAATCGATGAGGCTTTTTTTATTCGGTTTGATACCTAACTCTTTATCAAAAAATTCAAATATTTTATCGTAGAAATCCTGTCGATTCCATGGAATCGCCATCATTTTACCGACAATTGCATCATAGTCGTAGTGATCCGAAGCATATTTTGATGCATGGGAAAAAAGTTCCAGAAGGGATTGAAAAATGGACGTCAGTAATACCTTGTCTACCCTGTCGAGGTTCTTAAAGTATTTCACCCATTCAAAGAGTTTTATAACAGTTTCGGGCTCCTGTATAGGTATTTTTTCCATAAAATCCACCAGGACATTGTATTCTTCGTAATTGTGATACATCATGGCAAGAACATCATCTGTCATTAATTGGGCTCGGTTGGAAAATTTTGTAGCTATGGATAGGAACTTTTGAATTTCGCTGATGGGCTTTTTATTTCTCTTTGAACGTTCCAGTAATTCTGTCAAAATATCAAACAGGTCTCCCGGCATATCCCTGTCATCCGGAGCTGTATTTTTTAACTCAGGAATCGTATCCCGGGTGGATGCGCCGATGGGATAAGAACCTGAAAATAAACCTAAAAAAAAGAAAAAAAATACCACTAACACCAAACCATTGCTCTTCATACAAAACTCCTCTTTTATAAAACTAATACGTATTTATCAGTACGGATGTTTCGATATTATACGGATAATTTAAGTTTTTTATAAAAATTCTAACAAAACAGCCAAAAAAAAACCGCATCTATTGAAATATTCCCGTATTTACTGTAAAATTTTTCTTATTTTTTAATGTAGGATGCAGAAAGTAAATGACTGAGCAGAATGGTACTACTATTAATATTAAACAAAAAGAAAAGGTACTTGTGACCGGTGCTAGCGGGTTTATAGGAAGTCACCTGGTAGAATGCCTGCTGGAAAAAGGATACGAAGTTGTCTGCCTGATAAAACCAAACGAAGACTTACAATGGATAGAAGACCTGGATGTGACCTTATATTATGGAGATATAACCGAAAAAAAAGTACTTTTTGACTCTGTTCAAGGAGTCTCCTATATTTATCATCTTGCTGCAAGATTGGGCGGAACAGATAAAGCCTCTTACATATACGATGTGAATTATGGAGGCTCAAAAAACCTGATCGACATATGCATTGAATCGGGTGTAAAATTGAAACGATTTTTATTTGTGTCCAGTATTGCAGCTGTTGGTGATACCGGTGATTCCGAGTATTTTAATGAAGAAAGCACGCCTAGACCCTATTCAGATTATGGGAAGAGTAAATTAATGACAGAAAAGTATCTCAAAGAAAAAGGGGAAAAAATCCCCTATACCATTGTCAGGCTCCCCCTTGTTTATGGCCCCAGGAATTTTCATGATATGTATACGATGTTTAAGTTTGTCAACAGAAGGCTTCAACTATTGGTGGGTAAAGTCTCTATAAGCGTGGGATTTGTAAAAGATGTTGTCAGGGGAATGATTTTGGCGGCTGAGAACCCTGTGGCTGTGGGCCAGACATATTTCCTGGGGGAAGAAGGGGCTTACAGCTATCCAAAACTGATTCAGCATGTGGCTGAAGTGCTGGGTAAAAAAACCCTAAAAATTCGAATCCCCTATTTTGTCCTCTACTCCTTCGCTTTTTTGTGTGAAGCATTTGCTGCATTAACCAGAACCTATCCGCTGCTGCTGAGACGCTCCCTTGATGCTTATTTGAATTCCAATTGGAGATTCAGTATGAAAAAAGCGAAAGAAGACCTTAATTTCGAGGCAGAATACCCCCTTCCTAAGGGGCTTAAAATTAGTGCCCAGTGGTACAAAGAGAATGGCTTTCTCTAGGTCTCTTCCAGTCGGTCAATAGAAGGAAAAATGAAAGCATTGGTAACCGGAAGCACAGGATTTATCGGGAGTCACCTGGTTGAAACGTTGATAAGGAAAAAATATAAAGTATATTGCCTGATAAGAAAGACAAGCAATTTGAAATGGATAAAAGACCTCGACGTGGAATTCATTACCGGAAGTTATTGGGATAAGGAATCCCTATCCCAGGCGGTCAAGGGGATGGATTATGTGTTTCATGTCGGTGCTGTAATCGATGCCATGGAATGGAAAACCTTTTACAAAGTAAATGTAGAAGGTACGATTAACCTTCTCAGTGTGTGCGTAGAGGTAAATCCCAATTTAAAAAAGTTTGTATTTGTATCCAGTATCGCTGCCGCTGGTCCTGCAAAGGAGAAGAAACCGGTAAAAGAGAGTGACGAATGTCATCCGGTTTCTCTGTATGGGAAGAGCAAGTGTCTTGCAGAAGAGGCTGCAGCCCGTTTCTTCGATAAATTACCCATTGTAATAATAAGACCCACCAATGTTCTGGGTACCCGGCAGCGACAACTCTACTCCTCGTTGAAATTGGCCAGGAAAAGGATAATTCCCCTGTTAGGAAGCGGGGACAAACAGACCAGTCTGGTCTTTGTCCAGGATGTGGTTAAGGCTCTTTTACTGGCAGCGGAGAAAAAAAATATAAGAAGTAGAACGTATTTTGTTGCAGACGGGGAGGAATATTCATGGAGAGACATATTAAAATCTATCACAAAAGAATTGGGCTTATCGTTTGTTATAAAAATCCCTTTCACCCTGCTGATGACAATTGCTTTTTTTAGTGAAATGATTGCCAAGGTAACAGGAGGCAGCCCGTTGGTCACCCGCAAAAGTATCCTCAGTGTCAGGAACAATTATTGGCTGCATGATATTAGCCTTATTAGAAAAGAACTTGGATTTTCCCCTGAGATACGTTTTGAAGAGGGGATGAAGGCTATCATCAAATGGTACAAAGATAAGGGCCTTCTATAGGAATCAGGCGCCGCCACTTAAAAAAAAATCGCTTAAGGACAATGCTGTTAGCTCTCTAACTCCGTTTTGGAGATCAATCAGCGCTTATTATATCAGCAATGGGCCTTAATGTAGGAATGTTTTCAAAAAATATTTTTATGGCTGAGGTTAATGGAACAGCCAGCATCATGCCGACAATCCCCCAGATATAACCCCAGAAGATCAATGAAATTAATATGACGATAGGTGAGAGATTGAGACTTCTGCCGGTAATCCGAGGCTCCATGATATTTCCGATGATAAACTGGGTGATCACCAATCCGATAAATACCAGCAGCACCCGTGGGGTAAATCCATATTGTAAAAAACCAATGAGCAGTGGGAATAATGTAGCAATAATGGAACCGAAATTGGGAATAAAATTTAAAATAAAGATCAATAATGCGGAAAAAATGACAAAATCAATACCACCGATAAAAAGGATAAAACCACCGATAATACCTGTCATCAGGCTGATAAAGGTTTTAATAACCAGGTAGTGCTGCACCTGGTCATCAATAGCGTTTACAATTCCCTTAATCTTTTCTGCCCGTTCATGCACAAAGGCTTTATTGACTCGGGCAATCAACGAATCCCTGCCCGCCAACATAAACATCAGGAATAAGAGCACCAGCACCAGGTTACCAATAAACGAGGCAAAGGAACCAAAGGTGCGGGAAAGCAGCGATGTGATAGAGGAGGTATCGATGGATTTGGTCCAATCAATATTGTCAATATAGTTCTCGACTTCACTGATAGGTATCTTCAATTGTTCGGAGAGATTTTTTAGCATTTCCAGTACTTTATTACTGTAAACAGGGAACCTTTCAATAAAGGAAGAGGCACTGGAATAGATCAACACCCCCAGGAAATAGAAGAGTATAAATATAAAAACCAATACAAAAACCAGCACGACGGGTTTAGGTATTTTCAATTGCAGTAATTTTTTCACCACCCCGCTGAATAAGAAATAAAGCAGAACAGACATAAAGAAGGGAATAAAAATATCTTTTAATTCCTTCAAGATGATAACCAGAATAACAATGGTTATTAAACCGGTAAAAAGCTTTATCTCATAAAAATCCCTGGATTCGTCAGGCATAGTTTCTCATTTCGTTTTTAACTTCAACGGTTCTCCTCTGTTTAAAAAAGATCAGATTTACTTCCACGTCATACCTGAAATGATAAAATATTTTTCCTGCCCTACGGTCGATTCTCACTTCCAGCGCCCCTTTCTTTTTTTCGTCAAAGATAACATCGTTTTTTTGCAAGATATCCTTAATGGCCTTGTAAGCCTTTTCCTCAGTTAAATCTGCACCCCGTATAAAACCCATGGTATCCTTCACTTCATTTTCTATCTGGGATTCCATTAGGCTTGCAGAAACCAGTTGGATCGCAGCAAACCCGCCATAAAGAATTAAAAGTAAGAAGATAAAGCCGGTAAATGTAATTTTTCCCTTTTGTTTCATTATTCCTTGAACCTCCATAAAGATTTTTATTATAATACAAATCGTTTAATAATTCAATAAAATAACCAAATCCACCACCTAATTTTAAGTACTGGTGGTGTAACTCGTTGCGTGTGGCGCGTTTCGAGTTGCGAGGTGAAAGAGCATTGGAGGTAACTTTTGTATAAAGCTTTTTAATTGTTCTACCTCGTAAACCCGCAACCGCGGGGCCAAGTAACCCGTAACGAGTTCTCGCCATCTTTATAGGGCGGATTTGGGATAATTTTTGTTCATATGGCATCGAGTGTGATCACTTTGTTTCTTCCTGTTTTTTTTGCTTTTTGGAGCGCCAAATCCGCCAATTCATACAATGTTCGGCTGTCTGAGACATACATGTCGAATTGGCTGACGCCAGCGCTAATGGTGGTTTTTATGGTACGTCCACGACGAATAACCTCTGTTTTCTCAATTTGTTCCCTGATCCGGTTGGCCAGGTTCAGTGCACCCTCTAACCGGGTCTCTGGAAGAATAATCAGAAACTCCTCCCCACCCACCCTTCCGCAGATGTCCTGCTCCCTTAAGCTTCGGCTTATAACAATACTCAACCTCTTTAAATAATCATCCCCTGCCAGGTGACCATAGGTGTCGTTTAGCTGTTTAAAGTTGTCGATGTCGATAATGACAATACTAAACACGCGATTATTCCGCCGGGCGATTCTGCTTTGATTATCCAGCTCATTAAAAATATACCGGCGGTTGTAAAGACCGGTCAACGAATCGGTGGCAGCGAATGTGAAAAGTTTGGTGTGGTACTCTTCCTCAATGGCATCATTGGAACTTACCTGCAGTACGGTATCCCCTATGCCGATTTTATCACCCGACTTTAATACTTCCTGTTTTACTAATTTCCCATTAACATAGGTGCCGTTGGTGGAATCCAGGTCCTTGATGATGGCCTGTTCAAACTCATGGTTTCGATTTATGCAAATCTCACAGTGGGTCTTACTCACTTTCTCATCTTCCAGGCTGATCTGGTGGCTTTTATTTCTACCGATAGTGATAGATCTCTCAGAGAAGTTAAAATGTTTCCCGAAATCAACCTCCTTGCCGTGGATAACGGTAAAACCGAGGGTGAATTCAGATTCCTTGGCTGAGGGATGAATGCCTGATTTTTTTTGATCTTTTTTTGTAAGATCAAGAAGAGATATCTCTTCGGTGTCCTCAATTGCTTTCCTGATCATTTGCTGTGTTGGATCAAATTTGTTTTTCCAGAACTTTTTTTACAGTACTGCCGATTTCAGAGGGGGTTTCTACCACGTGGATGCCATTTTCTCTCAGCGCCTTCATCTTTTCTACTGCTGTGCCTTTCCCGCCAGAGATAATAGCCCCTGCGTGCCCCATTCGCCGTCCAGGAGGCGCTGTCTGACCGGAAATAAAGGAAACCACTGGTTTATCCAGGTTTTTTTTTATGTAACGAGCAGCATCTTCTTCCATGGTACCGCCGATCTCACCGATCAGCACCACTGCCTCTGTCTCCGGATCCTCATTAAACAACCGCAAAATATCAATGAAGTTGGAACCAATGATAGGATCGCCGCCAATACCTACCGCAGTGGATTGGCCCATTCCCAATTGGGTGATTTGGTTAACCGCTTCATAAGTAAGTGTGCCGGAGCGGGAGACAATGCCAATGTGTCCTTTCTGGTGAATGCGGGCTGGCATGATACCCACTTTTGCCTCTCCTGGGGTGATAACACCCGGACAATTGGGTCCAATTAACCGTGATGACGTGGTTTTAATGAAATTCTTTGCCTTTACCATGTCCAATGTGGGGATTCCTTCGGTAATGCAGACGATTACCTGGATGCCAGCATCAGCAGCTTCCATGACAGCGTCAGCGGCAAAAGCCTGTGGTACGAATATGACAGACACATTGACCCCTTCGTTTTTTACGGCCTCTTCAACGCTGTTGAAAACCGGTCGGTCCAGGTGACGTATACCACCTTTGCCTGGGGTAACTCCGGCCTTTACCGGTGTACCGTATTCGATCATCTGGGTGGCATGAAAAGTGCCTTCCCGTCCAGTAAATCCCTGTACGACGATACGTGAATCTTTATTTACAAGTATTGCCATTTTTTACACTCCTTATTAACCTTTAACTTCTAACCTTTAATGGTTGCAAAGTTCCACGACTTTTTGGGCAGCATCGGGTAAGCTGGTTTCAGCAATCACATTCATTCTCGATTCTTCGATAATGCGTCTGCCCTCTTCTTCATTGGTACCCACCAGTCGGATGACGATGGGGACTTTCAGTTCCATTCCTTTAACAGCATTGACAATACCTTTGGCCACCAGGTCGGTGCGAACGATACCGCCGAAGATATTAACAAAAACGCCTTGTGTATTTGGGTCACCCAACAATATTTTAAAGGCTTCTTTAACCCGCTCTTCGGAAGTGCCGCCCCCCACATCCAAAAAATTGGCAGGTTCGCCACCGTAATATTTAATGATATCCATGGTGGCCATTGCCAGGCCGGCTCCATTGACCATGCATCCGATGTTGCCATCCAGTTTGATGTAATTCAAATCGTATTTGGAAGCTTCTACTTCCCGCGGCTCTTCTTCGTGGATGTCCCGCATCTCCCCGACATCCGGGTGCCTGAAAAGACCATTGTCGTCAAAATTGATTTTCCCATCCAAAGCTATGACATCATCGGTGTCGGTGATAATGAGGGGATTAATCTCCACCAGTGACGCATCTTTAGCCTCGAAAAGACGGTAAAGGTTCTGAAGCATTGATGTGAAATGTTTGGATTGGGTTTTGTTTAAATTCAGTTTAAAGGTCAGTTGCCGGATGTGATAACCAGAGAGGCCGGAGATGGGGTGAATGTGGACTTTATGGATCAACTCTGGTGTTCGGGCCGCTACCTCTTCGATCTCAACGCCTCCTTCGGAAGAGGCCATAATCACTGGCATCTCCTTTTCCCTATCCACGATAATGGCCAGGTATAATTCTTTAGCGATGGATAATCCCTGTTCCACCAGCACCCTTCGCACCCGTTTGCCTTCCGGTCCGGTTTGGGGGCTCACCAGTTTCATGCCCACAATGGCATTGGCGTATTCTTTTGCTTCATCACTGTTTTTGGCTAGTTTAACGCCGCCTGCTTTTCCTCGGCCCCCGGCGTGAACCTGGGCCTTAATAACACAAGGATATCCAAGCTCCTCCGCAATTTGAAAGGCTTCCTCCGCACTCTCTGCCATGCGACCTTCGGGTACCGGGACATTAAACGCTTTAAATAATTGTTTTGCCTGATACTCATGTACTTTCATTCATTTTACTCCTTTCGAATAATTCTATAATTCTTTTTGAAATACTTTGCAATTGTCAAATTCATCCATTACTTTTATGAAAATATATCTGTTCTTGGTAGCATCAACATCATTTAAACTAAAGTCATAGTTCTCCGTTTTTGAATCGGCGATCATGTCAACTGGGAAAACAGGGAACCAGATTTTTCCGTCATAGGAATACAATACTTTAGCCACTAATGAGGTTTTGTCATTGACTGTAAAAATCACCCGCCGGCGCGGCCCAGGCTGCATGGAAAAATTGGCAAGCACCGGAGCAGTCGAGTCTATCAAAAAAGGAGAAGAAATTAAGGTGGTGGACTTTGACATGGACGGTGGATTGGACAGAGAATCATCGGCAACTACTTTTAACAGGTATTCCCCATCCTCAAATAGCTGCGTGTCAAGGGTCGTTTTCGGGGTGGTGAGAGCCTCTTTTAAAGGAACCCAGTTTTTATCCGTTGTTCTTTTAAGAAAGAGATCGTATTTTAATTTGTCCTCGTTGGGATCGCTGGCCTCCCATTGGAAGAACAAATGATTCATATCCACTTGTTTTTTTGTCTGTTCAGGTACTTTAGTAATAGTGGGGGGTTTTTTCTCTTCCTGCTTGTTGATTTTTATCTTTTTTAACTGCGGTTTTAGATTGGATTGAATATAATAGACCTTGTAATTATTTAACCGTGGAGAGGTGGTAAGACTTGAAGCGTTCAGGATTGCTTTTACCTGGAAATAGCGGACGCCAGAGATATTAATAGCGGAATTTTCAGGATCGTTGAAAGGTGCAGACCATTTACTCCATGTGGAATCAGGGACATTTGAGTTACCGGTTCTTACAAAAAGGGAAACATCGGTATTGGCAGTGGTTTCTGCATCCCAATAGATTTTACCCAACTTTGATTGGATGCCCAGGTCATAAATTTCAGAAAAGTAAGTCCCATTCGTATTCAACGCATCTTCAATACCGGTAATGGTGGCAGTATTATTGGTGATAAGAGTAAATCCTCTTGTCATGGCTACGATTCTGAAAACATGAGCCGTTTCGCTTTCATAAACAATAGAAAAACTTCCGTCTTTACTGACTCGGTATACGCGGCCAGAATCGCCGGTACCGATAAGGACACTGTTATCCTTTTGATCGTAACAGACCGAATAGATGTACTCGGTTTTGGTGGACCAGATTTTTTCAACAACACCATCCGTGTGTCTGCAGTATAGGACGCTTTTTTCCAGGGGGGTTACCTTGTCTTCCTCTTTTTTCTTTTTTATAAAGGTTTCCATTACCGTGTGATTCAGTAGATTTTGTTTTTTGATCCCCCGGGTGGCGGAAAAAAATATATCACCGTCTTTATCCTCGCAAATTCCCCGTATTTCCTCAAAGGGTGAATCAAAAAGCACCTTCGCTTTTGTATTATCAATTTTATACAGCGTACCCCGGTCACCGCTGCCAGCCAGTATTGAGTCGGCTCTGGTGATATAAAGACTGATGATATGGGTGTCCTCAGGGGTAAATATTTTGGAGGCATCTCCACCAGCATTCACCCTGTAAATCCCTCCGGCATTACCTGTGGCCACAATAATATTGCCGGTTTTATCTTCCTTTATATCCCAGATATATTTTTCCTCCGGATTAAAAAATACCTCCGCCGCCTCGGGTTTATCTTTCACCACTTTATAAAGTTTCCCATCCGGCGAGGTGGCAGCATAGACATCGCCTTTATCTTTTACCAATACAGCGTATACATCAAGGTCATCGGATAAAAAAACCTTATCAAGGGTATCTTCCTTGGTGGCACCAACGGATTTTATCTTGAAAACCGACGCTTTGTGACCCGTACCTATATAGATGTCGCCATTTCTGGCAATATCCATCGATAGGTAGTATTCACTTTCCGGGCCATCGATTTTTTTAATTTTGGGACCAATGAAGAGACTTCCTTTGCTGTCCAGACTGGTACCGCTGAACTTTCCCTTTTGAAATGTCCCAAAATCATGGACCTCTTTTTTCTTAACCTCAACTGGAAAAAGATTGAGCGTAACAAACAAACAAAAACAAACGATTAAAAGTTGAACAATTCTATTGAACATCGGACCTCTCTCTGATTGTTAATTTGAAAAGCTTATTTCCTGTTACCACTACAGGAACTTGCACCTGATATTCGGTAATGGTAGAAAATTTCATTTTTGATTGATCGCCTGATGCTATATTGTAACTAAGTACATTTTGCAGGCTTGGGGGGAGATTGGAGTACTCATGCCCCTTTATAAATACCCCTTCTGTAAGAGTCACCAATTTAAGATAGATACGGTTGTTTTTTCTTAAATTATTGATGGCCCTTATAAGGGAACTCAGTTTTATTGGAAAATAGGTGGTTTTTATATTTGAGGTATCGAACCGAAGCATCTCGCTTTTATCCGCCACCATCAAATGAAAAACCGTACCTGGTTTAAGGTTTGGTGCTTTTATCTGTACCTTTTCCACCAGTCTATTTCCCCTATCATTCTTTAAATGGATGCTGATATTGATCACTTCCCCTGGATAGAAGGCCTGTTTATCTACGATGACATTTTCAATGGTGGCGTTCCTGATCCGCTCGGAACCGTTTATCTCAAAGTCTATTTTCTGAATTTTGATATGTTTGTCTTTATTGTTCATCAAGAAAAAGTTAATGGCAAGTAATAACCCACCCAGTTCGTCAGAGGCATTGGGGCCGCTGAAAAGATCATCGATAATGACATTTTTTTCATTTTCAATAAATATCTTCCCATTTACTTGGAAAGACTGGAAGCCGAATTGCTTGTATTCGGAGGAGAATATATTGGCCAGTCCAATACTTCCCAATATGGGAGTTAATAACGGGTGATTGACCATTTCCAGGTTGAAACTTCGGTTCCTGTTTTCCAGGAAAACCTTCATGGGAATCATGTAAGGTACTTTTCCCAATTCAGCTTGAGTGGCAGAGAACCGATCTTGTATTACCGTACCGATCATGTTTCGTGTGACTGTGAGTTTAAAGGAAGTTTGGTAAGAGGGTACCACTGAAATGATCTCTGCCTTGTGCAGCGGAAAATCCACGGTTCCCAGGTTGAAAACAGGATGTCCAAAGAGGTAAATTTTATTAGCCTTCACATAGGTCACCGTGCCGGACATTGATAATTCAAAATCACCTCGTATCAATGGAACTGCAACAGCATCCGCCGCAGAGATCTCGAACAATTTCCTGTCTACTTTTATGGTTTTATCATTGAGTTGATTGCTGATTTTGAGACCGCTGGCCGGGCTAAATACAGGTCCTAAATAAGAAAGAACCGAAGGATCCATTCCCCTGTGAGTACCAATTAGTTGGATAGGAGCCAATGACTCATGGGGGCTGAAATTGACTCTTCTGACCAGTTCTTTTTGAAGTAAATCCGAAATAAATTTGATATTTTTTGTATCAAATTGGATTTTTATATCTGAAACATCGATAGAATAGGTCGGGTTATTATACTCATCGGTTTTAATGATATCTTCAATAGGAGTCACGCCGCCGATGGGCTTCTTGGAAAAGGAAAATCCATATGCCACCGCCCCGATTAATTTTCCATTAATATATGCAGGGCTGCCGCTCATACCAGCAATAACCCCGCCATCAGCCAAAATCGGCGATTCCAGTTCAACAATGATCAGGTTTTTATCTGGCACAAATTTCTCAATCACGCCTAATACTTTAAACTTAAACGTTTCAATGGTTGTGCCTTTAAAAATTGTCCTGCCTTCACCTTCCATTCCCGCTTTTATCTCCGACAGTTTCATAATATCCGAAGCCAACTCCGAATCCGATGCATGAATATGAAGGCACAGGAAGGAACAACCAACCGCAATTAAGACTAAAATCAATAATAAATTTAATACGTTTTTTGAGTTTCTCATTCAATCTCCAATCTATAGGAACCTATTGACTTTTTCGACAAATTCATCCATTTGAAAGGGTTTAAAAACAATTTCAACCGCACCGATCTGTTTTAGATGAGCTTTATCGCACTCTGTATCACCGGTTAAAATAATAATAGGAATATCTTTATTGATCTTGCGAATCTGTTCGATAACCCCTTCGGCTTTACCCTCTCCCAGGTTTCGATCCAGTAGGATTAAATTGTAATTGTTCCGGGTCATCAGTTTCAATCCTTGTTCGGAAGTTTCCGCTCCCTCAGTGTGGATATCCTCCATTTCAAGGAAATCTTTAACCAGGTCCCTGATGAATTCTTCATCGTCAATAACTAAAATTTTTTTTCTGTTCATTCGTTCATCATAATAAAATTTCTCAAAAAAATCAAGCCCATTTTAGCCTGGTTTTTACGTTTCATTTTCACATAATCAGGGGATAGATTTTATAAAATCCCCTTAAGTAAGAACCAACGGGATTTTTACCTCTTATAATTTATTAGTAAATATAATAATCTTCTTCTTCTTTTTTTCCTTTGATTTTTTTTGTGATTCCACCCACCAAATCTTCAAAGATGGCTTTCACAAATATATAAAAAACCAGCCAGATAAAACCTCCAACTATAAGTGCCAGTAATATCAATACAATATTTGCCCATGCTGTATACATAATATATATTTAATAACATATCAGAGGAAAAAAAACAAGGTTTTTTTCAGAAAAATAATAAACGTTCAGGTAAGGTGACGCGTATTCATTAAAGAAAACGGAAAGCAATCGAAATGAACGAAAAAACAATTATTCAAACCTGTTTGAACGGCGATGTCGATGCTTTTGAAGGTCTGGTAGAAACCTATCAATCCCGGGTCATTGCCCTGGCCTGGAACATCCTGGGTGATCCGGATGAAGCCAGGGATGTGGCACAGGATACGTTTATACAGGCCTATATAAACCTCCATCTATTCGATATGAAAAGAAACTTTAAAACATGGTTGATGGGAATAACAGTTAAACGGTCTATCGATCGCATCAGGAGACAAAAATCCTTCCTTAAATTCTTTAAACTCCATTCAGAAAATATGGTATTCAAAAACCCTTCGGCCAATTATTCCATTGAAGAATCGGAAATTTTTTACCCCCTGTTAAAAATATTAAATGAAAGAGAACGAACCGCCCTGGCTCTCAAAGTTAATGAAGGGTACTCTGCCCGAGAGATCGGAACGGTACTGAACTGTTCAGAATCCACTGCCCGTGTCTATCTTTTTAAAGCGAAAAGGAAATTGAAAAAAGCGCTTTCCAATTCCCGGGAAACCATTTTTGGCGAGGTGCTCCAATGATTTGCAAATTTTATCGAATACTATTTTGGATGATTCCAATAAAGAGATGGCAGTCCTATTTGATCGAAGGTCATTTCTCCACCTGTGCCCAATGCAAACAAGCCATTACTGATGATGATACCACTGATACGCTGGTGATTTCTCCGCAGCAGGCAGCAGCCTCGGTCCCCTTATGGCCAGAGGTGAGAAAAGGTATCCTATCACAGCATCAACCAACTGCATCGCTGAAAAAACCTCTCTACGGATTCCTCCCCCGGTGGCAGTGGGCAGCTGCCGTTGTCGTACTTGCAGCAGCTCTTCTGATCATCCCTTCTGTGATACCAAACAAGACCACTGACGATTTGTCTGGAAACAAGATAGACAGGCCTGGCCGTTCCATTTCAGTCCGCTCCGCCAGATTGGAGGGAGAGCCGGCTCATTCTTATGTATTCAACTCCAGGGATCCAGAGATGACCATGATATGGGTTGAAAAAAAATAAAAAAAGGAGAATACAAATGAATAAACATTTTAGATATTTTGTGATCATATTTATTGTCAGCCATATGACTGGATTTCTTCTTGCTTCCAGCGATATTGTGACTCAATTCCGCTTATATGAAGGATTTAAAGAAAAAACAGCAGTACCGACAAACGTGGCGGTTTCTTATCACTTGAAAACCGGTCATTCGGAAGGAATCCTTTCAAAAGAGGCCATTGCTAAAGAAAAGCAGGCATTAATAAAGGTCTATAACCTGAAGGACCTCAAACTTATCACCCGTGACAGCTTGATATTGAAAAAAGGCGAAAAAAAAGGACAATTTCAGGAGGTGGTGCTGGGGGATCGAGAACTCAAGGTGCAACTTACACCGATTGATGAAAAAGAGGATATATTCAAATTGGAAGTACTGGAAAATGATAGGGGGAAAAAGTCAATACTGGAGACGGAAATCTTGATTCCGCAGGAAAAGGCAGGTTCAGTGGGATTTGAGGGTGCAAAGGGCAGAATTTATTATATATCCTTTAATCGGTTGAAGAATAAAGAGGACTCTGGCGAAAAAACAATGCATGTATTTTTCTATAAGAAACCGGCTCTAATTCGCAAGATAAACCCGGAATACCCCCAAAAAGCACTGGATAAATGGATCAAAGGGACAGTGGTACTGGATACCGAGATCAGCACTGACGGAAGCGTAAAAAGTGTAAAAGTGATTCAAGAGGCGCATCCTTTGCTGGATGAAGCAGCCGTTGCGGCAGTGAAAAAATGGAAATACCAACCATTTCAGTTGAAAGGCGGCTTAGACTCCCTGATGTTTACGGTAAGCTTCCAGTTTGAATTGATCCCTGTACCCATAACCCAAACCGGCCGTCTACCATCCCAATTAAAACCTCAACTGGTTCGAAGTGTAGCACCCGTATACCCTCACATAGCGCTTAGAGCTCGTATCCAGGGTGAAGTGCTGCTGGAGGTGGTGAACGACCAAAAAGGGAATGTGAAAAAAGTAACGGCCATCAGCGGCCATCCGCTCCTGAAAAAAGCGGCTGTGAAAGCGGTGAAACAGTATAAATACAAACCCTATCTTATAGACGGTGAGCCAAAACCTGTGATATTTTATACAACCATCCGTTTTAAAGTGAAGAATATCGATCCCTACAAAGAATATAAATGAAGGAGTAAAGATGCAGAAACGATTCATTGTTATCTCCCTGGTCATGACTTCCCTGCTGTGTTACAGCTCCGACGCCTATATATGGAAAGCTCTCAATGATAAGGGGGTGGACCTCTATCAACAGGGACGATATTCGGAAGCTATGACCATGGCTGAGCGTGCAAAGGAAATAGCTGAAAAAATATTTCCAGCCAATCATCCCAATATTGTCACTTCTTTGAACAACCTGGCAATTGTTTACTATGCGCTGGGCAAAACCATGCTGGCTGAATCCCTATATAAACGAGCATTGGAAATCGATGAAAAAACACTGGGAAAGGATCATTCGGCTGTGGCCAGGGACTTAAGAAACCTGGCCAGGGTCTATCATGATATGAAAAAATACACTCAGGCCAGGCACTTTTATTTGCGGGCATTGGAAATCAATGAGAAAAAACTGGGAAAAGACCATCCCCAGGTAATCAGTGAGCGAGAGAAACTGGCCTCCCTTTATCCGCAGGAACCAAAGCCCTTCAGCTCCAGGTTGGATAGAACAGCGGAAATAGAAAAAGAAATCCCGGACAAGTACCGCAAGACAGCATTGCATAAAACGGCAGAGGAAGGTAACCTTTTAAAGGTTAAATCGTTGTTAAAAAAGGATCCCGAAGCCATTGATACCTGGAATACATTTGGCCGTACACCGCTTCATTTAGCGGCAGAGTATGGACACCGGGAGGTGGCGGTGTTTTTGTTGGACAGGGGAGCGGATGTGAATACCCGTGGTCCACGGGGGGATACACCACTGCACCTGGCAGCGGGAACCGGTTTTAAATCAGTGGTAGAACTGCTGCTGGCACGAAAAGCGGATATCAATGCCAGGGATCGGCGAGGCATTACACCGCTGCATGGTGCTGTGGTCAGCGATCAAAAAGAAGTTGTGGAATTACTGATTGCCAGAGGTGCGGATGTAAAAACCCGTACCCAGGAAGGAGCCACCCCCCTGCATTCGGCTGCCTCAGAAGAAGTCGCCCGATTGCTAATTATCAGTGGCGTGTCTGTAAATGCTCTCAACAACTACGGTTTTACCCCTTTGCACAGTGCAGCGGTAGCCAGACACCTCCCGGTGGCCCAACTTTTGATAAAAAAAGGGGCAGCTGTGAATGCAAAAAATCAACATGGCTTCACCCCTCTGCACGAAGCTGCATTTGGCGGCGCCGCAGATGTGGCGGAATTACTCATTCAAAAAGGGGCAGCGGTCAATGCCAGAACAAAGGGTGGTTCCACCCCTCTAAAAGTGGCTGCATGTACCAGCCATTACGATATGGTGAAGCTCCTCCAAAAACACGGCGGAACGCTTTAATAAATTTATCCTTTTAATTTACCTCTTTACCCCTTTACCTCTTTACCTCTTAATATATTTAAATATCGCTCATAATCTTCACCGGTGTTGAGGTTGAAATACCAGTCCTCTCCTTCCAGGGAAATATATTTAACCCGGCATAGGGGAAAGAGCTTTATGACTTTTCTCACTCCTTTATCCAATAAACTCTCGATATGGGGGATCACTCGTTTATGGTAGAAAGCAAACAGGGGTTCAAACATTTCCTCCCCTGTTACTGGGACAACGATATCATAGTCGCTGGTAAACGCCATCATTTTTTGGAGGAAGAAGACATTAATTTCAGGAATATCGCAAGCCATCACAAAATTGATCGGGTATTTAGAGGCGTAAAGGCCGGTGAGGATGCCCATCAAAGGACCCTGGTTTTTTTCTTTATCTGTCACTACACGGAAAGGAAGGAAGCTGGACATGGCCTCAGTGTTCACGCTGGTGATAATGATGATTTCCTGGAAATATGTTTTAATATCGCGGGCAATTTTTTCGATAAGACGAACACCGGAAACCTGGAGCAGCGCCTTATCTCCCCCCATTCGTTTACTTTTCCCCCCTGCCAGGATAATAGCCCCTATGTGATCTCTGGTTTTCATAAATCCACACGAATCAATCCATTGGACGTTGAGTGATGAAAGGTGAATGGTGAGTGTTGAGGTTAATGGGGCAGGCAGCCGGTTTATTTGAATCCTTTACAACGATCACGAAGGAAATTAACGTTAGTACCTGGGAGATTCGCCGAAAAAGTTCATATAGCGATTTGAATCTTCACCAAACGCATCCACGTCGTCCTCATGGATTACATACGTACAATTTTCACCGGCGATTTCAGAGAACAACAACATGGATTCAGCTCCGGTTGCCTCCACCATGACAATCCTGGCAAGGTTATTCGTGATATCCTTTGCCGCCAGGTTGGCATGGCAGATAGGGCAAGAAAAATCAATATGTTTCCCTTTCTCAATTTTAAACGTGTGATGAGTCTTGTATCCATACTCACCCACTTCAGGACTTAAAAATATCAATCCTTTCTCATCTTTTTTTACTCTGGCTAAAAATACAATATACTCTTGAACTCTTAAATGACCTCTGCAATGCGGGCATAAATAGTCGTTTTTCATTTTTACTTCCTTTATTTATTGATACTAAACGTCATTATTCTTAAATTCAAAGTTCATATTTATTTCCATAATATAATACAAAATAGGGGACAATAAATCAAGGTTAAAATCCAATTATTTTAAAATTATGAAGAGTTGTCAGCCGTCTTCTAAAGCATTAAAGTAATAGGATGGAAACCGGGTCAGTTTCTATATTTTTATAAATATTTTTTTTCGATACAATAAATACGTGACACCCAGCCAAATCAATACATATGTTATTGCAAAAATCAATGATCCATTCATATCTCCTGCCCAGGGTTTAAAAAGGTTTTGATATAGCCATGAGCTAAGCGAAATCTCACCTGTTACTGATTGTAATTTTATTAGATACATCAATTTTGCCGCTGCAGAAGAAAGCACATAGACAAATATTGCATTACTGCCAAAGATGACGAAAGGGGTTGCGATCCTGTGAAGGTGTCTCAGATCAATGAGCCAGTAGCACATGGCCAGAAAACTCAATGCCAGACCGGCAGTAAAAAACACATAGCTAACGGTCCACATGTTTTTGTTGAGCGGCATCCATATTGTAAGAACATACCCGATTACCATTCCCACATTGGCTGCCACAAATAACCCAACCAATTTGCTTTCTTTCCCACGGTCGGAACGGAGCCAGTTACCTGTAAAGACTCCGAACATCGTTGTTGCAAGGGCTGTAAGGGTACTAAAAATGCCTTCGGGATCGAATCCCACAGCAGGTGCATGGGCCCATGTATGCCCTTTCAATAAAATACTATCGATATACCCACATAAATTGCCCTGGGCTTCCAGCACGCCTGCACCGTAACCGGGAACCGGGATCGATGTGAGACCGATCCAATGAATAGCTAACAAAAAAAATGTAACGATCCATTGTGTCCTGGGTTTGAGCCACATAATAATCCAGGCGGCAAAGAAATAGCACACAGCAATTCGTTGTAAAACGCCGGGAATACGTCCATGGGAAATATCAAAAAAGGGAAACCAATTAAGGAATAATCCCAGTGCGAACAAAATCAGCGTACGGCGAATGATGTGCTTTATTAAAGGTGCATTACTCCCTGTATGGCTGACACGTTTTGCAAAAGAAAAGGACATGGCAACGCCCACGATGAACAGGAAAAAAGGGAAAATAAGGTCTGTAAACGTGCATCCATGCCATTCTGCATGGCACAGCGGAGGATAAACATGGGACCTACTACCTGGATTATTTACCAGGATCATCCCCATAATAGTGATTCCCCTGAAAGCGTCCAATGAAATCAGACGTTCGGATGATAACTTTACCGGTTGGAATTTTTCTTTTTGTACTTTTACTTTCATAGAACAATATTAAAGGAATTCGGTAAAAAATAAAAGTATTTCGACTTTATAATTTTAATACACCCAGGAGTCCAGTGGATAAAACAGGAATATAGGTTATGAGAAGAACACTCACCAGTTGGATCAGGAAAAAAGGAAACACAGATTTGTAGACGTTTACCATGGGCTCATTAAAACGGTAGGAGGAAAGGAATAGGTTCAGTCCCACCGGTGGAGTCAAGTAACCCAATTCCATATTCGCCAGGAAAATAATTCCCAGGTGCACGGGATGAATTCCGAATAAATTTCCCAGGGGGATAATTAAAGGAACCACCACCATGATGGCTGAAAAAATATCCATAAAACAGCCGGTAATTAAAAGCGCAATGTTTAAAAGAAGAAGAAAAACAATTTTTGAACCGATGTTTGCCTTTACCCAGGCGGTTAACTGCAAGGGGATTTCAGCATCGACAATAAAATAGGAGAGCCCTTTGGCCAACGCCAGGATGATAAGAACCCCGCCAATGATGGGAATGCACTTTAAAATAACCTGGGGCAGGTCCCTGATTTTCAAATCCCTGTGAATAACCACTTCGACAATAAGTGCATAAATAACAGCAATGGCTCCACTTTCAACAAGGGTGGTCAACCCACCAAAATACCCCAGGATAATAACAACGGGTAGAAGAATTTCCCATATTGATTCCCTGATAGCAGAAAAGGTTTCTTTAAACTGGAAAGGGATACGCTCTGCTTTATTCCTTACAGCATAGATGATCCCGTAAATGACCAGTACCAGTACCATGACAAAACCCGGGACAATGCCCCCCACAAACATATCTTTTATACTGATTCCTGCAATTACACCGTAAATGATAATGGGAAGACTGGGAGGAAATAACAACCCAATACTTCCGGAGGCAGTTAATAGTCCAATACTGAATCTCCTCTTATATTTTCCATTAACCAACACATATGAAAGAAGAGCACCCAATGCCAATATGGTGACTCCCGAGGCACCAGTAAAAGTGGTAAAAAAGGCGCAAACCAGTACCGCCATAATGGCCAGTCCCCCGGGAAACCAGGCAAAAAGGGATTTAAAGAGTCTAACCAGTCGTTCCCCAGCCTTGCTTTCGGAAAGGATGAACCCGGTTACTGTAAAAAGCGGGATGGCAGGTATCATATGACCAATGAGCAGCTCATAGGCTTCATTGGGGATAATTTCCAGGGGCTGAGCTGTCCGGGCAAAAAGCAAATATGCAATCCCCCCAAGAACAATAAAAATACGCATCCCAAATATGGCGGAGACCACCAGGAGAATGATAAGAGGAAAAGCAATAAAAGCAGTTATGGAGTGATAAATGTCCTGCAGGGAAGTAAAAAATCCAGGAAGCTCTCCAAAAAAATGACTGAGAATGTTAATAATGGGATCATATGCCAGGAGAAATCCCAGAGGGATACCCAGCCAGGCAATTTGCCTCCCTTTGCTTTTGGCTGGGATTGCATTGATAAAGCGAATGGCCATGACTGCAAAGCCCAGGAACATAACCATACATATCAACCAGGTGGGGAAAATTCCGGTTTTCTGATCAGGACCAAACGAAATCAGGGGAAAAGAAAATGAACTAATGGAAAAAGCAGCAGCAAACATCGAAGCGATTATGGCATTGGCAACCGCTATCCTGGTTCTGGCTCGCTCTCCGATTCTCAAGTTCAGGGAGAGTGAAAGGTGTCTCCTTTGCCGGGAAGTAATCATACCTCCAAGAAACGTAACAATAAGTACCAGATGATGGGTATAAACTGTGGACCCTGGAACGCCGGTGTGAAAGAATTTACGGGCAATGACTTCCATTGTAGGGAAAAGAGCCAATAAAAAAATGGTGAAAAAAGCAGCGATGTTCTCGAATTTTTGTAAAAAGGAAACGATCTTCTTAATATTAATTATCATGCTTTTTGCGGAATTCCTCTAAGTGATGGAGCAGGAGATCATAAATCTCTCTTGAAAAGGTTTTGCCAATGAGTTCATTCATGCCTTTATCAGACGCTTCGCGCCACTTTTCCATGGCACCGGGAGGAAAATCAATGATTTTAAGCCCGTGCTTGATCATTTCTTCTATTGCTTCTTTTTCCAATTCCGTGGTTTTTTTATACAATCGCTCAGCCAGCCCGACGCAAACATCCATCATCTCTTTTTTATATTTTTCCGGGATTTTTTCCCAGGTACTTTTTGTAAGAACAATGCCGCCAACCAAAGGAGCAATTCGCTGGGAACACATATGAGGCGCCAGGGGAAAGTATTGACCCGACCCTGCCACCAGGGGAGGAAGGTAAAATGCAGTAACCATACCGCTCTGTAAGGCCATCATCAGATCATTAAGATCATTTGGAACCACATGATACCCCGATTTTTTCCAGGCCTGTTCCATTTGCGGCTCATTGGTGGTAAAAGAGAGCTTATGCTTTTTCATATCTTCAGGATACCTTACCGGTTCTTTGGTGAAGAAATGAACAAAGCCTGCCGAGGACCAGATGACAACCTTGAACCCTTTTTCTTCTATACCCTTTTCATAAATAGGTTTTAATTTATCCAGGACATAATTCAACTCATCTTCGGAAGTAATAAGAAAGGGAATATTCAATGCGTAGACATCGGGGTACAACTTGGTAAACCCTCTATTAACGAGGACCGCTCCGCCCAGGATACCCATGCGCATTTTACGAATCATATCTTCCTGGTTTCCCGCAATACCGCCCGGATATATTTTAAGTTTTATTTTGCCCTCGGTAATTTTTGTCCATTCTCTTCCCAGTTCTCTAAGGGCTTTATCCCAGGGGGAACGGGCAGGCGCGATACTGCCTATTTTTATGGTTAAAGAATAAGCAGGCAATGTCAACACCGAGACAATTATCAATAATAAAATGATCTGTTTTGCCACTTTCATTTTATTTCCTCCGCTTGCGTTTGATTAGAATCGTTGAGATCATTTTTTTCTTCTTCAGGTTCTTTCGGCAGAAAGTAATCATCCACATGTTCCAGTAGCCAGCGTGCTTTTCTCTGGTTAAGGATATTCACCAGCCTGTTGTCAGGGTCAGCTTCAGGATCGATTTCCAGGGCTTTTTTCAAAAGCTGGGTAAACTCTTCAACATTCTGCTCTTTTACTGTAACTGTGGTGGCGAGGGAGAGATAGGGGGAGGCAGATTTACGTTCAGCGCTTTTTACCGATTTTTCAAAATGTTCTCTGGCTTTTTTTAAATCTCCCCCCATATATTCAGGAAGGGAGCCATAGTATAAAATATAAAAATCATGGATAGACCCTTCGCCAAAGTTTTTATCCAATTTTAAGACACATTCCATAAGGGCTGATGCTCCAGGGAGAGTGAGTCCCAATTTCATGTCAAAGGGGTCGAGGGCAAAAGCCCCCATCCAGCCTGCCCCTGCCCAATACAAATGTCTAACATCATCCTTTTTCATAGCACCGAGTGCTTGTTCAAACTTTCGCTGGTCCAGGTTTTTACGAAAGCCTGGATGCCTCTTTTCCAGGGCATCCAGGAGTATACCCCGTCCCCTGAGGTAGAGATTTTTTGCTCGCTTTAATAAAAATTCCTGCTTTTTATATTCCTCTTCTGGAAGCATGTTGGCAGGGGTTTGCAAAAATGCATTGGCATACATGATATACAGGCTTCCTGTTTTTAATTGCAACCCCCTGTGGCCAGGATTGGCTACCAGCAGGGATTCGTACATCTTAATGGCAAATGGCAGGGCATCACCTACCAGCTCAGGATCATTATCCCCTGAAAACACGCTGCCGCTGCCTGGCGTGGTCAACGCATTGGCAACGGTATTCATCGCCATCTTTTTTATAGAGCAAGCATTGAGTACCATTATTGATAAAAAAATGAAAATAACGAAATAAATGGGATTGTTTCCCTTTACAGCCAACTTCTTCAATGGTTTCCCATTCATTGTCAAATCACCTCCAGGCATTTATCATAAAGTATTTTATATGAAATACGCATATATTTCAACTTTTGCACAACATTTTTTGAAATTTTTTTTTCAGGAGAAATGTCTTATTTTTTTAAACTGAGATTTTCAATTCCCACAATAACCGCCGGAGAAGACGTATTCAAAACCTGGAACAATACCCGGGTCTGCTTGCTGGTGTGGGGTACCGACGTCTGAAAAAACCGCTCCTGACCCTTTTTCACATTCCTGAATAACAACTGATCGCAACGTTTTTTATTGGCATAGACTCTCAATACCAGGTATTTGGCGTCACCCATATATTCAATACTGCCATGCACAAGGATGTCATCGCCATCAACTCGGGTTTGGATATTACCTCTATCAAACGGGATATTATTACCGTCCAGATCGGTCAATTTGTTAATACTTATTTTAGCAGTGGCAATTACCACCTTGATATCCCGGATGTCACTTTCTGCAACCACATTACCAAACGTGTCCAGGGCTCGCACTTTCCAATAGGTCCATCGGTTTCTTTTTATATTACTCCATGTATCCTTATCCGGGGTGTATTTCAAAGCAATTCCTACATCGATCCAGTTTAATCCAGGCGCATTAATCATAATGGGATAGAGGTAATTGGAAAAGACGATTTGGTATTTGTTCGCGCCTCTGGCCTCTTCCCAGGAAAATTCAGGTATTTCATCGTCTTTGGCAATAAAGCCATCCACTGGTGCCAGGGGTTTTACAACATTTTCATAAGGCAGTACAAAATATTTTAGTTCAGGAAACTGGACATTGAGATCACTGGGTTTGGTGAGCCTTATGGTGATTCGATGGATACCGGGAACGATAGTGGGAATACCAGGAACCTCCCGGGTGTATATCTCTTTTAACAATCCCTGAGATACAACTTCACTAAAGTACTCGAAGGGGAGTCCGTCTATCAACCAATAACCGGAAATAATGCCGGTGCCTCTCATTTTCATTCGCAAAACAGCCCGAATTTGTTTGGAATTTTTAGAAACCACTTTGTAATATTTTCCATTATCCAACCGTATTTCAGCGATTTCCAGGTTCACCTCATCAGTGATACCTCTAACCGTCACCTGAGCAGTAAAGGGCACCTGGCTTTCACCGTTTTCATCCCATGCTGTAATGGTGTAGACCCCGGCCCGTGTATAGGCATGAGTTGCAGTATGAAGCCCTGTCCTTTGCGTGCCGTCTCCGAAATCCCATAAAATATAGTCTCCCCGGAAATTGAAGGCCTGTGCGATAACAGGCTCATTGGTCCTGACTTCTGGCGGAGAAACCGTGATATACCGATTTTCCGGTAACACATTGATAGTGGTGGTGACAGGAGTATGGTTGATGGTGGTATCTTTGGCGCTTACTGTAAAGGTGCCTGAGCTCTGGTACCTATGGGTAACAATGGTACTGCTGCTGGTCATGATGGTGTTGTCCCCGAGGTTCCAATCGATTGAGTTGGTCAGGAAGTTGAGTGCCTGAAATTGAACAGGCTGATCCACTCTGGGTGAACGAGGTTGATAATTGATTTGCCGGTTTGGCATGGTAACCGTAATAGTGATAGCTACGGGCGTGTAATTGCTGTTGGACTCTCTGGCAGTGACGATAAATGTGCCTGCGTTGTTATAGATGTGGGTAACACTGACACTGCTGCCAGTGGCGGTATTCCCGTCACCGAAATTCCAATCGATTAGAGAGGAAAGAAAATTGACCGCATTAAACTGGACCGGTGCGCCGACAAGGGGCTGTGCAGGCGAATAAGTGATGGACCTATTGGGCAATCGAACGGTTATATTTAATGTAGCCAGTGTACTGACGTCTCCACCATAATCATACGCCCTAACAGTGTAATTGCCAGGATTATCGTATGTATGGGTCACCAAACTGGTGCCGGCAATCCCCCCCCCTTTGAGCTGTCGGCCTTTAAAAAGAGGACCACTTAGGTTCTTTTTTACTCGGTGCGGAGTCCCCAGGATGGTACCGTCACCCATATCCCAGACAATGTCGTTCGGCGTATTAAAATTATAAGCCCTAAAAGTCGCTGGCTGCCCTGCAATGGGTTCTTCAGGATCCACCTCAATGTACCGGTTAATATTACTCGGCTGTGTTTGAATGGTGCCGGTCCTGTTAACGGAAGCCGTTTTCGCATATGCATCAACCATTGATCCAAAAATGATGGTTAATAATACTGTTATAAAAATTATTTTTTTCATGTTTCCTCCTAAAACTAAAATGAAACATCCGCTTGCAAATAAACAGCCACATTACTGTTGCCATTATCACCGTTTTTGTAATCTTCATACTTTCCTCTCAGTGACAGCATGGGTTGTACTTTATTTTTAAAGATTTTTGACAGGTATACATTCAAATTCCCGCCTAACGAAAGCACGGTGGAATCAGTATAAGTATTATCGGTTTTGGTCCAGGAACCGGAGATAGATAAGGAGAACCACTCGGGAATAAATGTAATCTCCGAGCTGAGATATGCATTATATATCTTTGATGTGCTGTCATCGGAAAAATTTTCAGTGGATTGATAGGATAGGGTGGGATCAAAGCTGAAGGAATTGCCGAACCTTAAACTAACAGCCACAGAGGCATCGATGTTAGAGGTAAAGGTTTTGGATTCGGTTTTCCCCAGTTTAAACGTGATACTGTTACTTCCAGCGATGTATCCAAGGGTCCCTGAATAGCGGATGGTATCCATATCTTCAGAGCCCGTAAGCATGCTGGTGGACTTATCGTAATCGAGGTTATCCAGGGAAAATTCCGCACCCACCTGGACATGGTTGGCAATAAGCCAGGTGAGGTTTGTGCTGAAGTTTTTGGTGTGCAGCATGGGCTGTACTTCACTGGTCATATTGGTCTTTCGGTCAATATAGGAGACATTCAATGAAAAGGATTTGATCATAAGGCCTATATTACTGCCAAGGCCTTCCCAATCATTTTCTAAAAAGAGGTTGGCAATGGAATTAAACTTACCCCCGATTTTCTTGTAATCCGCATGTGCAGTAACCACACCGTAATTAAAATCAGCACCTGCACGCCAGGCCGTATCGCTCTCTTTTTCCAGGTCATCTTTATCTGCGGCTTTTCCAAAGTTGCTGTGGGAGTATTCACCTTTTAACTGCAAGTGGTTTTCAAACACATTGAGTTCCCCCCAGATAGAGTAAATATTGCCTTCCCTGAAAACATCCTCTGCGCTGACTACGGTTTTACTGTCCAGGTTGTCTTTTCCAGTCATAAACATGCCCCTCACTTTGAAAATGGTACCGACATTGACGCCAGCAGTGGCTCCGAGAATATAAGCGTCGGATGGGGGGACACCAAAACCATCAAACCCGATTTTTTGCTGAGAATTGGTTAAAAATGAGTTGAGATAGAGTGTTTTGCCGTCCATTTCATAAAAAAGACCTCTCCGGCTGAGTGAGGAGGTGGTAAATTCAGTATTGGTGATAGATAGGTCACCCGCTTCCATTATGTGGACACCTTTTTTTAGCCTTATCTTCATATTGGAAAGATTGATTCGTTTTTCAGTTTCTTTATCGTAATGATGCATATAGGAAAAATTGGAATCAAAGTCAAATTCATACTTCTCATTGTAAATGTTTTTATAAAGTCTAATGTTCCCGTTGGCATCAAATTTTTCCCCAGGGGATTCGGAATCATCATGAATCCGTGTGGTAGTGGATAATGACGCACCAACCCTAAAGAAAAGTGGATCTTTCTTTCTCCCGGGTTCATCTCCGGACATCTGTCCGCCATCCAAAAAATAGATTTCTGGCGACTCCTTGTCAGTAAATTCAGTAATGGTGAACACAGGCGACATTGAATTGGACACGCTGTTTTTGCTTTCCAGGATAAAATACTCGATCTTTTTACCGTAAAGATTTTCTGTAGATAATTGGTAATAGACATTTCCCTCTTTATCCTTTTTCATCTTTCGTACCTGGAAATGTTTCAAGCCTTCGGTTCTGTAGTAGATATAGAAATCCTTCTTCTGTGTCAGGCTATTAATTTTAATATAAAGATTATCAGCCTTTTTCTCCACTCTGGGAAGGTAGCTTGAGAATGAATAGGAATGGGAACTCAATGGGAAAAAACTACAAAATAAAAAAATGATTAGAAGAATTAATTTTATCTTCATCTTTTCCTCCTTGCACGGTTATATAAAATTTTGAAAAAAAACGCAACATTTTTGTCAATAAAAATTTTTTTTGGCTCATTAGGCGCTCAATGAGCTCATTCTCACTTTTCCACTATCTTAAACGAGGTCATATCCGAGGTGGTTAAAACCGTTCCAGAACGGTCCACCTGCCTGACTTGCCAGTAGACCCAGCCGCTGAAAGATGTCGCCTTCTGTGGAAATGAATACGTGTACTCGGTCTTACTGCCAACCTCCTTCCATTGGATCTGTGTGTCCTGTAAGAACTGGAAGGGAACCCTTGTGATGGCAATTTCATATTGGAGGCCTTTTTCATCCCTTTGTTTCAAGTACTTTAAATTTTCCCACGCTTTTAAACGCCATTTTAACAGGAGAGATGTTTGAGCCATAACTTTTTCGCCAGGCAGGGGGTGTGTAATTTCGATTTCACCACTCTCTGTCACAAAGTACCGGAGAAAAGGTATTCGCATGGGAGAAGTATAATTGGTAAAATCCAGTGTAAAATGGTGAATACCCGGCTCAAAAACAGGTAATCTTACCACTTTGTTGTGGTCCAGTACAGCGGTTTGGTTTTCTTTCAGTATGGTTTCAAAGAGCCCAATAACAGCACCATCCAGAATCCATTTGCCTTTAATGATTCCCCGTCCCCTGGCTTTTAATTTCACGTAATAGGAGGGGGGAATCATATCTTTTCCTGTCACTTTATAATACTTTCCATTGTCAAAGGCGATTTCCAAAAACATCAGTTGAAAGTTGGGAGTCAAATCATCGATCCGGATATCCTGGGTGAATGTTTTCGCACTCTTGCCATTGAAATCCACAACCGTTACCTGGTACCTTCCTGTTTTTTTATATGTATGTTTTATTCGGGGAGGGGCATTTTGCTTCACCATACCATCTCCAAAATCCCATTTAACCTTTTTGCTTCTAAAGTTAAGGAAATCAAACCCCACGTCTTCGTCGGGAATGGCAAAGGTTGTCTCTGCTTTTAACTGTCGGTTGTCTGGCATTACGTTTATTTTTTTTGTGAGAGGGGGAAATTTTTCCGTCTTATCATTAATAGTAATAGTGACAGGTCCAGATCTTTTAAAGGTCATGGATTTCATAAAGGTACCGGTTTGTGTTTGGCCATCGGAAAACTCCCAGATAAAATTTCCACCTTCACCATTTCGGATTGTAATGTCCACTGGTTCGCCCTCTAATATCTCATCAGGTAGTACCAGTGAGCGGTTATCTTCCTTAACCCGTATTTTTTTTACGATTTTTTTAGTACCATCACCGCCAAAGTCCACAGCTCTAATTTTAAAGGTCCCGGTTCTGGTATAGGTATGGGTCATACTGCGGCCACCACGCTGCTCCGTACTGCCATCCCCAAAATCCCACCAAATCGAGTTATCGATAAATTCTTGAACTTCTATTTTAGCCGGAGCGCCTTTAATCAACGTCTCATGGGGTAATACAATTCGCCGGTTATCCTTTAAAATCCTTATCCTTAGTTCCACTGGATTTTCTGGGTTTGTTCGCTCATACACCCGTACAGTAAATCCACCTGAGCGCCTATACACATGGGTAGCCTTTCGTCCGCCTCTTTTTACTGTACCATCTCCGAAATCCCAATCTAAATCCTGTGAACGTCCCTGCAGCCCTTTGACTTCAAAGAAGATGGTTGAACCTTCAAACAGGTGTTGGGGATTAACATCAATTTTTCGATTCTCCGCTCCTGTACGTAACGAAAAGAACAAAAATAATAACACCATTAAAATTAAATGCCTATCAAAGATTTTTTTCATAGTAAACCTCTTCTACAATAATATAATAGAAGAAAAGGAAAAATATCTCAAGTTTTCTAAATTTTTTATGCTCTTTCTCTACCTCTTATCCCTTACCTCTGACCTCTGAGATAATATGATTTTTTTTGTCTGACACTTTTTTCTTAATCGTAACGCGCAACTCATAACTCGCAACGAGTTTAATAATTGAAATTATAAAGAATATAATTGGCCCATAAAAAAGGATGGGCAAAGGATATTTTTATCCCGTTTTCGAAACGCGATGTTTTTTTCATCAATTGCAATTTGGCCGCCCGTAAAGCAGACGCATTTTTTTTACCTTCCCGGTATTGCTGGTAAAAAAGCGGGATCAATTGGGAGCTGTGTTCATCCACAGGCCACATGCTGACAATCATCGAGCGAACACCTGCATTCCTGAAAGAAGCAGTCATACCCCTTAGTCCTTGCAAGCCCAGGAGGTTTTTCTCCGAACTCTCACATGCACTTAATACCACCAGATCCGCATTTATTTTCAATTTAAAAATTTCATGGGCATAAAAATAGTCAAACGTTGCATCTTTCTTAAGGGATGAAAACAGCAAGGCCGAATATCGTGGATAATGGATGTTGTTGATAAAATGGGTGGCAATGTGAAGAATCCGAGAACGGGGGGCATATGTCTCAAAATTTTTTTTATTAAACCTCTCACTTAAAAAAACACGCGTCTTCTTTTTGTCGAAAATGGCTTCTATATTATGAATCTCTTTTCTTGAAGAAGGGATCTCTTTGAACCACTCCAGGTTATACAGGTTATATTCCATGCCATTTGATTTCTCCCTCTCCTCTTTTTTTGTTTTTCTTATAAAAGGGTTCCCGAAAGCGCACACCTCATATTTTTTTCCGGAGGTTGACCGCATCCGTTTCTGCATATGAAAAAGGGAGAGAAAATAGGAGGTGGCACAGTTTTGTATTAAATAATCAGCAGACGCGTATTCGGAAAATATCACGTTCGGGTCCAGGTCGTTTTGATTAAAACCAGTAACCAGCGCTTCAAAGGGCAATTTGAAAAGTTCCTGGTCCGGGATAATAAAAATCTCATTTTTATTTCTCCTATGGTCCAAAATATCATGTAACAGTATCCTATACAATTGATGGGCCAGTTGGAGATCGTAATTGATTCGCAGGTAATCCACACTGCCGCGGGTGAAATCATCCAGCGGCTCGGTCAGCTGCTGAACCATGTACACCAGCTCAGTAGTAGAGATATTGAGTTTTCTGTACCCAACGGCGCTCCTTTCCACGTAAAACGCATAAACATCTTCTTCTAAAAGTGTATACTTTACAATCAATTGATGCGGTTTTAGTTTCCTTTGTATCAACGGGATATTAAAATCATTAAAGGTGTATGTTTTAAACGAAATGGGAATCTCCAGGATAAATTCCATTAACTCCTCGTATTGACTCTTTAATTCTTCCAGCTTTTGTTCAAACCAATCCGCCCATACGATGCTCTGCTTCTTTTTTTCTTTGTTGTTTATCAAGTGGAAAAATTGTTGATTGAAAGATAAATACTCCTCTTCCAGTTTTTCCTTTTCCTCTGCCAGACGTGAATGTTTTTTATTTTTCAACGTAATAAATTCATGAATATAGGAATTCTTAATCTCGCTAAAATAGATCACTTTATAAAGGTATTTTTTCATGCCTGTCCGAATAAACATATCCAGGTAGAATCCGATGATTCTCCAATAGATTTCCCTGGTCTGTTCCTCGAAAGCATCGTATCGCAGCTCTTTTAACCCGGCAAAATAGCGCTCCAACGCCAGCACGGTTTGCTTATAAAATTTCAATGCTTCATTCATGCGCCCCATTTTTTCAAAGAAAATGGCTCTTAGAAAATAGTAAAAGAAAAAATGGGGGTAATAGGGTGCGTAGAGATCATCGATTTTATCCAGGTACAGGGCAGCTTCAACCAGCTCTCCTTTGTCGATCAATCGCTGGAGATAAGCGTTCATCACAGGCAGCAGGTTCTCATATCGCCTCAATTTCAATCCCCTATCAACGGCTGTTTTTAATAATGATACCACCTCTGCTGGGATTCCACTCTTATCAGACCCCCCGATTTTAGAAAGGATCAGGGATTTCCTATACATGGAATCGATGCAGCACACGTATTTTTTTAATCTTTCTTCCGTCTCCAGACTGAGATTTATGTATTTGAGTGCATTATCATAATCTCCTTCTTCATAAAAAAGGCTGCTGTAGGCATTTAATACCTGAATTTTCAGGATGAGATTATTGTGTTTTATGGAATCGTCCATGGCTTTTTTTAAATATTTTGCAGCCAACTGCTGCCGGTTCATTATGCGAAAGACTTCTGCAATATCCAGGTAGGTATGTCCGCTTTGACTCTTTTTAGAGTCGATGGATTTTGAATAGTTCAGTGCTTCGAAATAGTTATCAAGCGCTGCCAGGTAATTTTTCTTATTTTCATAAATGTGGGCCAGTTCATGATAAGATGTCTCAAGTCCGGAAAAATCCTTGTTGGTCTTTTGTGCATCTATGAGTTTAAAAAGATAGGATTGGGCGAGGTAGGTGATTTTTTTCTTTTTGTAATAGTTGTATAAATTTTGAAGGGCTGTTTGTCGGTCCGTTGAGGTCTGTGAAGCTTTCAGCAACTGTACCAGGCGAATTTCTTCTGGGTCTTTTTTTGACGTGTTGTTTTGTGGATTTTGTGGAAATAGGAAAAAAGAACAGAAAAGTATCAGGAGTATCATTCGCATAAGTGGTATTTTAAAATAATTCTCTTTCTTTTTCAAGATAAAATAAATTCCCAAATCCCCAGGTGTGTTTTTGCCTACTTCCTGCATGTCCTCTTCCACACCTCTCGTCGGTTCACTTTTTCTCAGCAAGAAATAATGCTCCCGTACAGTTTTCTACTATTTCAATTTGTGTTTTGTAGCCAGCCCCGTTTTCTTACCACCTATCATCTTTCCCGGTGTATTAAGCATCTTCAAACACGATTCTAATACGATTAATAGCCCAACAGTCAGAATTACCAAAGAAAGGTAAAAATTCGACTGCCCTTTATTCTTATACCCCCCAAACTCTCATGAACCTTTCAAATTCTGAATGGGTATTTCTGGGTATTTCTGACTTTTTCTAATCCTTCTTTCCATTAGCTTTTTTCTGATCGTAGACAGATTGTTAATTATTCCTAAATTTATTCCATTATTGGAGTGCAAGATAGCCCTGTCATTTTTATTCAGGAGTAGGTCCCTATCATCATTGGCTTCGGAATCTTTTAAAAACTCATTGAATTTATTTGAATCTATTTCAACATAGGGGAGAGGGAGCTTTTTAAACTCATTGGGGGTAAGCTCTAAAACCCCTCCTCCATAATATCTTCCTTCCAATTCTGCAAATATTATTGTAAGTGAATTATAAAAGGAATAAACAAAACCATCGATGCTATAATTGTCTTTCATCTCAATTTTATATGCGGAATCTGTGACCAGTACATCTGTATCATTTTTAAAAAGTTTTGGATATCGATGGCTTCTTTTGAAAAAAAAGCCACCTGGTGGGGTCCCAATATTTGGTACTTCAAACCATCGTTTTCTTTTTAAACATTTATAACGTTTATCAATCCCTTTCTTTATTCCAATATTTAAATAGTCACCAATCTTCTCTATCTCTTCTTCTTTCAATTCTTCTAGCGATAGTAAAAAAGATGGCTTGCCTGATTTCACCAATAAATCGAAATCTTCTCTTTTAAAGACGACACCCCCATTAACAAAAATGCTCCTCTGTATTATTGGTTTAATGAAAGGTTGCAGCCCAAACTCATTTACTGTTTCCTCTGTAACGATAAAATAATTGTTGGCCGCAGTCACAATACCGGCTTTCGAAGTACAATAATCATTAACTAACATGAAATTTCTTTTTAATTTATAAATTAAATCAAGTTCATCGGTGCTTAAAAAATGATGTGTCCATTTGGTGGAGGTGGTATGAATTGAGACATTTGGCTTCAGAATGAAATTCATTTCTTTTAAATCCTTAATATCTTGAATGTCTGTAAAAAAGACATTTTTTTCATCAGATTTTTTATACCCGATGACCAGGACTGTTTCCTGACCGTTACATTCAAACAAAAATTGATTAAAAGTAAACACTTCGATTCTCTCAAACTCTTTGTATAAAAAATTCCTTATCTCAGTTGCAAACTTGACCTGCAAAAATTCGGACGGTAAAACAAAAGCAAAGATTCCATCATCTGAGAGGAAATTAACACAACCAACCACAAAGGCAGTCCAAATATTCTTTATTTTATTCCTGGAAAGACCGGCCTCCAGGTGAATTTTACCGCACATTTCAATTTGGTGACTGTATAAATAGTTTTTCTTTATATAAGGTGGATTTCCCACAATCAAAGAATATTTACACGTATTGATATTAAGAAAATCCAGGAAATCTTGGTTAAAGGCTTGTATCTTGATATTTTTAGGGTATTTCTTTTTATGGATTTGTAGTGCTTTCTGTAACTCATTGGCATCTTTTTCTACAAGGGTAATTTCGGTCTTTTTAAAGCACTGAATTTTCTCATGGTCAAGGATGGCTCGCAGGAAAGCACCGTCACCTGAACTGGGTTCAAGTATATTTATAGACTCTTTGCAATTGAATTTTTTAATGGTGTAATCGATAATAAAATCTGTCAACTCATTCGGCGTATAATAAGAACCGTTAAATTTCTTTTCACTCTTCATTGCACTCAAATAGCTGTTGATTATAATAAAAAAACTTGCTATGCAAATTGCAAAGCTTTTTCTTTAAATCTAAATCTCTTTCCTCTTTTCTTATTTTTTCAATCTCAAGGATTTTGTTATGAAGTCTGCTTAAATTCCATATAACAGCATGCCTTCTCAAAAAAAGTTTTAGTTTTCTATACATATATTCCCCCAGTTCCGTCCTGGGGAAAATTTCACCCCCGAAGTTTCTATAAAACTGGGCATCATATTTTGGGAGACAAACATCAATATACCCTTCTTTGCCATTATTGTGCAAATTTTCATCATTGGTTGGCCAGTCGGAATGTTTGGAATTGTTGCAAAAAAAGCAGGAATAGACTAGATTGCTGTATTCCTTGTCTGAAATCGTTATCATATGTTTACGGGGAACAAAATGATCGATCTGGAAAAACAGTTTTCCACCCGGCCATTTGTCTTCATCATCACAATATCCACATCTACAGTTAAAATCTTCTCTAAGGTCATCTTTATATTCGCTGTATCTCGAAACCTGCTTGGGATTTGATCGCCTTTTGGGGATTTTTTCTCTTAATTTATTCATTCTTTTTCCTTTTCAACTCATCAACCAATTCCTGGGTGTCCTTAATAAGCTCATCCAGTTTGGATATCTCCCCTAGCCTTTTCCACTTTTTCGGTAAGCGGCTCCTCATATCTATCGACTTTTCCAGGAATGTATCCAGTTCAACCATTTCCTCCTCTTCAAAATCAGACAATCTCCCTTCCCTTTTCCTCTTTTTTATCAAATCAAGCAGCCGTTCCTCTTTCTCTTTAAGATCATCTTTATAGTTTTGAATCAATGCTTTGATTGTTTTGATCAATTCTTGCCCTTCTTTATATTTGGGATCATTCTCATCCGGCTGCATGAATTCTTTTGATATGATCCTGAATGGGTCTATTCTATGATTTCTTGCGTCCGGAGGATAATTTGTCATTATAAAGGCAGGGAAATTGTACAATCGGTTATTTAACTCCTGAAGCAGCTCATTGCCATTAAAGGTTAAAGAGGAACCGCCATGCTCCATTAGCTTGTAATCGATAACTACAGCATCCACCTGCGCATCAATAATATTTTGGATGATCTCCTGCTTATCATTGACCAATTCAATCTCGATGGGTTCAAAGACTTCCTCAAAAAATCTGAAAAATTCTTCTACCTCGGATTCATCTTCATCTATGATTCCTAATTTGAATCTTTCTTTATCCATTCTGTCACTCCATGAAATAACCCTCACTTTTTATAAAAAAGAATATCCAGATTAAAACCAGCCCGGTTTTTTAAAATATTGATTTTTCCTTTATATTCATCCACAGTTGATTTTAACAGCCACATTCCCAACCCTGTCCCAATATCATTGCCCAACTCATCTTTTTTGGTGGTAAAAAATGGCTTAAAGATATCCGTAGGAGTTTTAATGTCCTTAGACAATCCTGGGCCGGTATCACGATAACCAATGAGTATTCCTCCTTCCGCTTCCACTAAATCGATCTCAATAACTCTTCTTCCTGAAAAACCAGGTCTCTGAAATGCCTCAACGGAATTAATTAAAAGATTGTCAAAAATGGTATCCAGGTCAACTTCAAATATCCTTAATTTAATATCTTCTTCGTCGGAGAGCTTATCTTCCACGATCAGCTCGACATGTCTCTCTTTAAGGAGTGAAATCCACAGCTCTTTGAAATTTTTAAAGTAAGCCGAAAGTTTCACATGCCTGGTTCTTCTTCTATCTTTTCTAATTACCCCAAGGGAGAAATCCATCCACTGCTGGATTTTATCATCTACTTTTTTAAAATCGTCAATCATCTTAAATGGATTTTTGTGGGTGGGGACAGACGAAATCTCTTCCTCCTTTATATACTCTTTCAAATACTTTTTTAGATAAAAAGCCCTGGTATTTAACTTTTGTTTAATCCCTTTAAATTCATGGGCAAAGCTAGCAATCATTAAGCCTGCACTGGTCAAAGCACGGGATAGTTTAAGTTCAAGATCTTTCTCTTCCAGTTCTTCTTTCTGAGCTTTAAAACCTCTTCTATATGTATAATATTTTTGTTCAAGCTCCTCTTCTGTTTTTTTGTCTCCTGGAGTTCCCCTTTTCTCTTCTTCCTCTTTTTCTTCTTCTTCAAGCATCTTTTCGGCTTTTTCCCGTGCTTCGGCCTCTTTATGCTTCTCTTTGTAAAGCTTATTTAAATTGAAAGCAATAGTACTCCTATCGTCTTCAAACGTCTTAATAATTGCGATTAATATATTTTTGAATAATTCAAGAGATTCATTCTCTTGAATACCTTCTCTACTGGACTTTTCAGCTAATTCAAGATTTGATAACCTCGAAATGTTTATAGTGCCTGCAACCTGTTTCGGTATAACGCTATAGGAACCCTTACGGGCAACCCCGGCTGGATCTTTTGCATGTCTTTCACCTAAACGAAGCCAATCATAAGCACTAGTATTAGGCTCTCCATAAGGTCTTATCCGGAATCCATCTTTAAACATCCGTATACCGCCAAATTTGTTTAACCATCTGGCTCTTTCGGTGGATTTGAATTCCTTATAGAAATATTTGTTTCTATCCTCCAGGTTTGGGGTCTGGTTTTTAAGGAAGTAGAAATAGAAATCGAACTTCCCGATTTTATCGATAATATTCCCTTTATGCGTTTCCCTTAAACCGGGTATTAATTTATAAAGCGACTCTTTGAATGTAAAATTTTCTTCCTGAAAGGTTTTTCGGTCGAAGGGGAAATTCTGCATCTCTTCATACTTAAATACATCTTTATCCATCAAATCATAATCGAACTCAGCCCTGTGGACTTCAAAGGTAACGGTTTTATTCTCATCGTCTAGAAAGGTGGCTTTCAATTTGTAATCATAATCCGAAAATGGTGAAGTATCAATTTGACCATATTTATCTGGAACGAGTGTATTAAAAATATAAATCTTGAATTTACGTTGACCCTCTGGCGGAGTTAATATCTCAAGGCTGCTAAAGATGCGATCTGTCATTTTCTCTGACCATTCATCACGCAGAAGATTTATTTTCAACATGGTTCCCTGTTCAAAATTATTTTTTTCATCCTGGATAATTTTTCGTATTTTAGTATCAGTGATATTATTCAATACATGGGCCGGGTAATCCATGGTTTCTATCTCTTCCAGGGCTGCCGTTACATCATTAATAACGGCCCCTTTTTTCTCAAAATCTCCCCAATTCACTTCCCAATGAAACCCCTTTTGGCTTTCTTCATGAAGAGTGACCATCTCACCTTTCTCACCAATTCTATCCATTGAGAACCTACCAATTCCTTTCGCACCGACTCTAATCCTCCCTTTCTTTGAATATACCTCACGCTCTTTCATATCAGTCCCAATCGTCATCCAGTATTTTGCAATCACGTCACCAGTCATTCCTTCGCCATTATCAATAATAAATAGACTGCATTTCCTTTTAAAGAATTCTTGCAAATTTGTTCTTTTAATGGGCGGTAGCTTTTTTTTTAACTGGTAACAATTGCTCTTTTTCAATTCATATGAAGACTTTATTGCTGCTTCCAACTCTTTAAATTCATCAAATTCCTCCCTTGCTAAAAATTCAGGGACATTTAAATATTTATTGTCAAAATAGACAATACATATACTTGCATCAGCATCATAGGCATTTTTAACCAATTCGGTAATCGCCCCTTCAGCATTTGAGACATTTTCTCTTCCAATCAACCTGGCTGTTCTCGCTGAAACAGTAAAAGGAATTTTGGTCATTTTTTACCCTGCCATTCAAAAATCAAAACCAAACTGATCAGGCCTTGAAGTTTAATTATACACCATAAAGACCTAATTTATCAAGTGACTTCAATTATACCCATGAAAAGGGGAATATTGAAACAAAAAACGGAAATATTTTTTCGGGTTATAAAGAATTAGCATGTTGAAAAGTAATAATACCTGGCAGATTGAAAATTTTCTCCTATTTTACTATTACTATATAGTCCATGAGAAATGCCGATATTACCCTTCTATCATGACATGAAGTGTGAATGGAAGCTAAAGCGGTTTGGTTTCTCATTTCTGTCTCATCAATTGCCAACATTTCCTTATTTCGTTGCCCCGTCTCTCTTACTACGGATTTCGAACTTTTAAACCTCCCCATCTCGTCTATGGTAACCAGTTTCTTTTATCATCCTTGCCGCTGTTTCAAAATGGTATTTTGCTTCATCGACTTTACCCTCATCCTTGCACAACCGCCCCGCTTCCAAGTGATAATCCACCAAATAGAGTTTCATGCTTCCCAACGTTGCAATCTCCTCTGCCTCCTTCAAATCATCCCATGCGTTGGAAAATTGCTTTTGCCGACGGTAACATTCTGCACGGACGAAAAGTGCAGGTGGTAACTCATGTAGTGTGCCCGCTTCCCGCAATCCCTCCACTGCCTGAGTCAGTAAATCCATAGCACGTCTAAAGTTACTTGTCTTCTTTGCTTGAGCCTTTATTTCCCATGCCTGACCAAGTTTAAGTTTGTCTAAAGCAATGGCTAAAAGCCATCCATTCCTTTTGGCAATTTCGAGCGCCTTTTTAGCCTGATGTGTTACTTCCCAGTATTTTCCCTTTGCCAACAAGAGGTCGCAATATCGAGAGCCTTTCAATGAATAAAGAAAAGGATACTGGGGTTGCCAATCCTTTTGAATGGACTCCGCTTCATGGAACCATTTTTCCGCTTCCTTAATTTGACCGGATTGATGGAGGGCATTGGCAAGGGTAGCACGTTTACTTACTTTTTGTTCCCATTCCCTACTCCGGTCGGCATAGGTGACGCTTTGCCTAGCATAGTTCACTGCCTGACTCACTTGACCTAGTATCAGCATCAGTTCACTGAGGTTACCAGCAACCTTAGCAGCATTCTTCCAATCTTTTCGTATAGCTTGTGATTCCAATCCCATTTGCAAAGGGTCAATAGCCTCCTGCAAACGCCCCAATGCCCGCAGGCGGAAAGCTGCCAAACTCAGCACAGCAGCTCTGTCATATTCAGTTAAGCCGTCAATCGGTTTATTCCAGGGGACCTTAAAAAAATGAGACAAAGCCATAAGGTCAGCGCCAAATGAACCGAGTTTATTTGTACAATAGTATTCCTCTCTTCTAGAAATTCGTTCCCAATACACATTATGTAATACCTCCTGATAAAACCCTGCCCGGCAGCCGTGGGAAACGGCTGCAAACAGGGGTTCCAACTCTAGGAGGGTATCGGGGAGTTCTTTTTCGGGGAGATTTTTATAGTAATGATAAAGCCTCTTATGGGCTTCTTTCCAACTATTGGGATTTTGTTCTTGAAACTTTTGCCCGAAATACTCTCGGATCAGGGGGTGGCAGTCCAATGCACCTGGATTTTGCAGATTCTCTTTGGCCAGGAGATTGGCGGTTCGCAAATTGATTAAGGCGTACTCCAAATCTTCTTCCGTTAATTTTTGCAATTTTCCCGTTACGCCAAAGATGGGCGGCTCTGCTTTTAAGGCATCAATGGCTCCCTTTTCGACAGGACGGTCAAAAAGGCCCATGATATAAAGAATGTTCTTCTCCGGCGAATCCCCCAGCCATCGTTCATACGCCTCCATTACCCGACAGGCATGGCAGCCCTGAGTTCTCTCTTTGGTTAATTTCGGAATTTTATCTCTTTTACGAATATCACCTTTATATACACTCTTAATGTATTGCCCCAACAGCGTTAAAGCCAGCGCATGACCATCATATTCCTTTACTGCCTGTACTATCTCTTTGTGGGAACCAGTGACTCCAAGGCTTTTTAACAATTGCGAACCTGCATCATCTGAGAGGTGTTCCAATTCCATTTCCTTTACTGTATATTTCATCTTGTCTGCCAAATCTGTTACCTTTTCCCGGGAGGTAATAATGCACAGACCGGGATGGCCACTGGCCAATTCCCTTAAAAAGGCACGCATTCCCTGGTCTTTTAATTTCCCATCAAGCCCATGTACCTCTCCCGGAGGATACTGCAGCGGTTCCATTCCGTCCAATATCAGCAAAGTCCGTTCCTTCCGAACCATATGTGCCAGCCGCCGTCCCTTTTCCACGGCAGATCCCCCAGTCGGGTCTTCATCGCCAAACCATTTTAATGTTTCTTGCATAAATTCGTCTGCTGAGGCCTGTTTTCCTTCTTCTGCTCCCTGGCTGTAAAAGGACCAGCCATAGACTCTTTTAGCGCCTCTATAGTTATCTTTTCCCATCTTATTCAACCAGTGGTTCACCAGAGACGTTTTGCCAACGCCGCCCCATGCCGTCATCGCTACCACATGGATATGCTCATCCACCCATGCCTCATCCAGTTCTTTCAATCTCTCCTCCCTTCCAAACAATTGTTCCCCAGTAGTAGGTAAATTGAAAGTTGAAATCTGTTCCGGTGGTAAAGGAATAAATCTACTTTTCGGCTCTGTTATACCTTTTCGTTTTACAATAGATGCGATACTTTCCGCCAGATTTGCCAATTCTTCATCGATTTCATATTCTTTTTCTGTGGACAAAGGTTTACCATCCTTCGGTGTAACCTGGATAGATGCCAGCCATTGAACCGATTTCCAGGCGCAAGGTTTAACGATTATGGGAATAACACGAACACCCTCCTTTTGGCGTCTTTTCAAAATGCGGTGAACCTCTTCTTTTCGTATGAAGTTCGATATAAGAAAATTAGCAGTAATCAGCATGATAACAATTTGTGCATCATTCAACTCCTTCTCAACCTCAAGAAACCAGTCATTACCCACCTTTATTTTCCGATCATCCCACAAGGTATAATAATCTTCCATTTCCAATACCTTTAGATGGGTAACCAGCTTGTCTTTCCAATCTTCGTCCTTATGACTGTAACTGATAAAAATATTACTCATCCTCAGCCTCACATCCCGTTTAGGGACTTATCCTGTATACATGTTTACGTATATACAAAGGTATTATAACCAGAATAAGAAAAAACTGCAAGGAAAATGTTATTGTTATTGGAGTGTTCTTGAAATCGCTGCTCTAAATTTTGATTTTTTCGATGGCTTTTAAAATGAGCAGTTACAAAAAAAAAAATTTTTTTTTGAAAAAATAGTGATTTTTTCTTCCGAAATTGGTATATTTGGATTTCAGTGTGAGAAGCACTCTTTACTTTCTATTTGCTTGCTGGCAATGAAAGAGGGATGACAGACACATTTGGTTCATCCTGGTTCATTCTTAAGGGTAAAGGGTATGAAGGTGTAAGGGTGAGGCGCTGATAAAATGTGAAACTGTGAAAAGAGAACGTTTAAAAGGGAGGTGTTATTGATGCGTATTGCAATTATTTCGGATCTCCACCTGGGCGATACAAACTCGGCAATCGCTTTCCGAGACCCATCGACCGTTGGTTTCCTGGTGGGGTCCAGGTACAAGGAGTTTATAGAAAAAGTCAAGGAGAAATATAACGGTAAAGAACTGGACTACCTGGTTCTCCTGGGAGATATCCTGGATTTTTCCGTTACCAGTTACAGCGACGCTTATGCTATTGGGCAATTCTTTTTCCAAAAATTAAAAGACGACAAAATTGCAGAGGAGATTATCTATGTTCCAGGAAATCATGATTTTGATCTCTGGCATACGGTTGAATACCAGACGAATGTAACAAACCGAATTAAAAATAAGAAGTTACCCATTCCATTTCGAATGTCAATACCGGGCATTATCGACGATCGAGAAGGAGAACCGACAAAAGGATTTACCATACACAATGTAAGGGCTCAAATAGTAAAAGGCAAACGCAAATATGCGGGACTGTTCCTGGATAGTATTACTGAACCCCCAACACCATTTAATTTTGTTTATCCTAATATATACTTTATAACAAAGGATGAAACGGTACTTATTACTCACGGTCAATACCAGGAGCTGTACTGGTCTGTATTGGGAAAATGGGGATTAAAAATAATTAATGGCGACCTGGAGATTAAAAACCTGAAACTGCTTGATTTAAAAGAGATGGTGGCCATTAATTTTCCATTATGCCAGTTGGGTTGTTCTGCCATCGGTCAGGCAGGGCCATTAACAACGGTTATTCAAAAGTTTGAGCATGAAATAAAGGAACATGATGTGACACGGGCTGAAACCTATCTTAACCGCCTTGGGAATGAATTGAAGAAGCATTCCAGGGGTATTGGTGGGTGGTTTAAACGACTCGCTTTTAACCTGGGAAAGAGAGAGGTCCTTAAAACACTATCCCATATGGAATCTTCACGGTACAGGATAGAGTTTCTTGAAGACCCAGAGGTACGCGAACGGTTTAAAGATTTTTACAGTTCGACTGTTTATGAGATCAGTCAAATAAAAGACAAATACGGTATAGATATTCCATTACCCACCCGGATGATATTTGGTCATACGCATCAGCCCATCCCCTGGGAATGGCCGGAGGCACCCTCAATTGACCTGCCCCAATTACCCAAAGGGAAAAAGTTTTTCATGTACAATACAGGTGGCTGGTTGAATAGAATGGATAAGAACAATCAGCTCCAGTTTTGCGGCGCGGAAATTTTCTTTTATGACACGGACGAGGGATTCTCCTCAGTAAACATCGGGTATAACCCAGAAGATGTAAGATATATATCACCGACAACTTAACCAATGGTAATGGAAATATAAACGTTTATAAAAAATAGGAGGTAAAATGACAAACATTTTAATGAAAGAGATTAAAAAAGACCCGGATCTTCGACAATATACTCTAAATAACCTGCCCTTGCTAGAAACATTAAAAGCGAGGTATGAGGCGACTCAAACCGCGGTTTGTATCGAGCGGGCAAAATATATCACAGAGTATATGAAAAATCCCAAGGACCCGGATGAACCCATGGAATTAACGCGGGCCAGGGCTGTTAATCATTATCTAAGCAGCCGGGAACCAATTTTTCATAATGAAAACCTTATCGCTGGTTCATCCACATCCAAAGAGGTGGGTGCACCGGTTTACCCGGAACTGCTGGGGATCAGTATATGGCCAGAGCTAGATACCATCAGCACACGAAAAACAAATCCCCAACTGCTAACTGAAGAAGAGGCCGAGACTTTAAATTTTGACGTCTTTCCCTTCTGGATGGATCGTACGATACTGGAAGCCACCAGGAAAAAACTAATGGATGAGAAAAGCCCAACCCTCCAGTCTCTTAAACTGATGGAAAAAATTGCGTTCTTCATGGCAGGTAAAACCACGGTTATCTCACACACCACACCCTTTTATGAAACGGTACTGGAAAAAGGATTAAATGCCATGATAGAGGAAGCCCAACAAAAGGAGAATGAGTTGGGTCCGGATGAGCATGAAAAGAAACCATTTTACCAGGCCATGCAAATCGCCATGCAGGGAATCATCAATTATGCACAAAACCTATCCAAAAAGGCGGCAGAATTGGCTGCGCAAGCCTCCTCAAATGGGAAAATGAAATACTTTCAAGAGATGGCAGACATTTGCGCACGGGTACCAGCCAGACCAGCGGAATCCTTCAGAGAAGCCATTAACTCCCTGTGGTTGTGTCATGTGGGAGTATTGGCTGAAAACGTCAATATGGCCACGAATCCCGGGAGATTGGACCAGGTGCTTTATCCCTATTTCAAAAAAGATATGGAATTAAACAAAATCACTGTTGAAGAGGCATTGAACCTTCTCGGATGTTTGTGGTTTAAGATTTCGGATAACACCAACCTGGTGCCGGAGAGTGCAGAAAAGATGTTTGGCGGAGCTGGCTCTGTCCCGGCAGTCACCCTGGGAGGTATTACAAAAGAAGGCAAAGACGCTGTGAACGATTTGACCTACCTGATGCTCAAGGTGACTGAACTTCTGCCGATTAAGGACCCCAATGTAAATGCCCGGTATCATTATAAAATCAATGATAAAGCATACATGGATAGGGTCAGTCGGGTCATCATACGTACGGCTGCCATACCTGCAACATACAATGATATCGTTAATATTGCCACATTGGAAAACCAGGGTGTTTCAACTGAACATGCGCGGGATTATGCGGTAATCGGGTGTGTGGAACTGGGCAGTGCGGGCAGGGAGTATGCGTCTACCTCTTCCATATTACTGAACCTCAGTGCTGCCATGGACATGACCCTGTATAATGGGAAACGACCCTATATCACCGGTGACTTGCAAATCGGTCCACAGACAGGGGAACCCGAAGACTTAAAAACCTTTGAGGCGTTCCAAACCGCTTTTGAAACGCAGTTGAAAGCGCTGGTAGAAATGGCCATTGATCTCAATGAAGAATTGGGAAGAATGCATCAAAGACTCCTCCCGACTCCACTGCTATCCTGCTTTTTTGAAGGCCCCTTAGAAAAGGGAAAAGACCTCATCTTCGGAGGTGCCCTTTACAATTCCTCTGGAGTGACCCACGTTGCTTTTGCCGACGTTTGCGACTCCCTCAATGCCATTGAAGATGCGGTATACCGCAATAAAAAAGTGACACTGGCACAGATGAAAGAGGCAGTGGAAAAGAACTTTGAGGGTTATGAAAACCTGCATGCTTATGTAAAGAACAAAGCACCCAAATATGGCACGGATGATTCCGATGAGAGCCATCCCATTGCTGTTAAGAATTCCCAACGCCTCATACGCTTTCTCTACGATCTATACCAGTCGCACACCAATTACCGGGGCGGCAAATACAGGCCAGCGTATTGGACCATGACCAACCATGCGGGGCTGGGCAAAATCGGCCACGCACTTCCCAGTGGAAGGAAAGCATATGAGGTATTCTCCAGCGGTATAACACCGGCATCCCAATGTGCCAAAGATCTAACCGGCGCCTATAAGTCGGTAGCCGAACTGGGGAGTGAATTTATCCCTGGCGGGGTTGCCTTGAATATGAAATATACACCTGAAACAAGCGTTAGCGAGAACGGATCATACTTAAAGCACTTTACCAATATGGCAGAGGGCTACTTTAAATCAGGTGGAATGCAAGTCCAATATAACATTCAAACCTATGAAACCCTGGAAGATGCCCGGAAACACCCGGAAAAATACCCACAGATGATCGTCAGGGTCTCCGGCTATTCTGCCTACTTTAAAGATCTAAATGACGCCATGAAACATGAGTTGATTACCCGGACCCAATACGACCTGGAGACGGGCAAGGCGGTGCCTTATTCAGGCACAGACAAAGGAGGTGAGGAATAATGAACGCTATTTTGAATATATTCCGTAAATTTTCCCTGAAACGCACCATAAAAAAAATAATCAAACGCATTGAAACAGAGCTCCTGGACGATTTCCTGGAATTGCTGCTGAAAGTGATTCGCCTGGTGCTGTGTGTTGACCGTAAGTACAGGAGAAATATCAAGGACTTCAATGCCAGGTACGCGTTTCGAAGTCAGGATGGGGAAATTGCTGCATCTGCCATTTTTAAAAACAACAAGATGAAAGTAAAAAAAGATGAGATTCCAGATACCAATGTCACGGTTATTTTTAAAGACGGGAAAGCATTGTGGGAATTTTTAATGGCACCTGACCCGGATGTGTTTGCCTTTGTATTGGAGAATAAGCTCAGTTATGAGGGTAATTTAAATTATTTAATGAAATTCGGATATATGGCAAAGCATTTAAAAGTCATGTTCGGCATGTAAATTCTATGGCATACAGTTCAATTAGAATATGAAGATGGGTTCAGCAAAGACTCCGCTGATATTTGACATTGCAAGGGGGTCTTTTGTCGATGGACCGGGCATACGGACAGTGGTTTTTTTAAAGGGCTGCCCGCTTCGCTGTGTCTGGTGCCAGAATCCCGAATCCCAACTGCTGGAAGCGGAAACTTTTTTCTACCCTGAAAGATGCATCAAGTGCGGTAATTGTGCCACTGGATGCAACTCCCTGGCAAGACAGATCGTAGGGGAATACTATCCGCCCCAGAAACTGGCACAGCTCATCCTCAGGGATAAGGTCTTCTACGAGACCTCTTCAGGCGGAGTTACCTTCTCAGGGGGCGAACCTTTTCTATTTATTGACTATCTCCATGAAGTTGCAGAGATACTAAAACAAGAAGAGATCCACATCGCCGTTGAAACATGCGGTTATTTTGATTTTCAAAAATTTCAAAAAATATTATTACCGCTTATCGACCTCTTCCTCTATGACATTAAGCTGATGGACCCGGTGAAGCATAAAGAATACACCGGGAAATCCAATAAAATCATTCTCCAGAACTTGAAGAAACTACTGGAAGCCGGTGTCGAGTTAATCGCCCGGGTTCCCCTTATCCCCGGTTATACTGCCACAGAAGAGAATCTTTCACAAATTGCTAGATTTTTTAAAAAGCAAGGGATAGAAAGGTATTCTTTGCTTCCTTACAACCCTTCTGGCTTGAAAAAATGGGAGCGATTGGGGAAAAAACCGCCGGAGAATGTGTCTCAAAAACCCATGTCCCTGGATCAAGAGAAAAAATGGATTCAATTTTTCAAAGAATGGAGTTAAAAGCAAAAAAAGAATATTCCAATAATAATACAAATATGTATAGATAAAAAATGAATAAACCTGAATTCCTCCCTTCAGAAATTGAACCGAGCAAAGCAGTCACTATTATGGTTCATGGACTAAACACGAAACCCTCTGCTCTTTTAAGCATAGCAAATTTTTTAACGCAAAATGGGTCTGATGTAGTGCTGATAAGCCTAACAGGGCATAAAAATGATTCACAAAATTTAGCGGCCATTACCCGAGAAAACTGGATATCTGATCTTTTAGAGGCTTATCATTATAGTAGAGATTTGATTAAAAAAGATAATCTTAGATCGATTTTTTTTGTCGGTTTTTCCTTAGGGGCTTTGGCACATCTGGATGTTCTAACTCATTATCCTGAAATCGCCAATTGCGATAAAATGGTATTGTTGGCTCCGGCAAATGCGCCTAAATGGAGTACCCATTTAATAAAATGTTTTTTCTTTATGAATAATAAATCTGGAATTCCCAGTTTGGCACCCAAAAAGTACAGATGTCAAAATAAAACACCTGTTCAAGCGTATAAAGTTCTATTTAAAATGAAGAAAGCGATTGAAAATGAAAAATATCGACATCTGAATATCCCTACAATGGCAGTAATGGATGCAAAAGATGAAACGATCAGTTTGGGATATTTAAAAAAAATCATTAAAACGTACCAATTAACAAATTGGAAAATTTACACACTTAACAGCCAATTAAAGGGAAAACACTCCAGTTATCATCATCTTATCATTGATGAGCACTCAATGGGATCAGAAAATTGGAATCGTCTCATTCAAAGAATTAAAACTTTTTTTTATATTTAGAGAAAGAAAGGAAGATTACTTACGCAGGTAATTTTTCCAGAGACCAGACATCTTTGAATCCACTTTGATTCCTGGCCAGTAATAAATAAAAAAACAAGTAGTGATAATTAAAATCAATGCAGGAACTCCGGCCTCCGGACCATAGCTCCCACCGGTTAACCATTCCGGTCCCTTCTGCTTAACAAGAAATATGGTACTGGAGGATTCACTTCCGCTCACTGGCAAGGAATAAATATTGCGCATGAAAAAATTCCAGCTAAAATGAAGCCCAGAGGGAAGCCAGAGAGATTTGGTGCATACGTAACCCAAAGCCAACATGACCCCGAAGGCAGAAAGATTTAAAGCGGCCAACCAACTGGAATGAGGCGTTAGTAAATGACCAATTCCAAAGAGAGTAGATAATACTACGGTGGCAATCAACGTATTGGTTCCTTCAATGAAATTCTGAAATATATATCCTCTGAAAAGCAATTCTTCAAAAGCAGATTGAAAAAGAGTTTTAACCAGTGCAAGAATAAAAATAGTTTGGAGAAGCGTAAAGGTAATATGGTTCATATTGACTTCAAGATATCCCATTCCCAATTCAAAAAAGAACAATAGTGAAACTAAAACAATTCCTATGAGAACACCCAGCAGATACTCCTTTATCCAGCGAGAATGGAACATATACCCGACAGTAGCAACAGGCCTTTTATCGAGATAGCGTGCAAAAAAGAACGAGAAACCCAATAGAATCCAAAAGAGAATAAAATATCGTATAAGGAGCTCATCCCAAAGGAGTTGGGTTATATAATACAAGGGAAAAAATGTTACGATAAAGAAAACCAGTATCCTCCAGCCTGTCCTGAGCCGACCTTTACACACAAACATCTTTTTTATTTCCATTTTTTCCACCAAAATCAGATTTATTTACAACTCAAATCTTCATATCGGCAGCCATGTGTTAAATACCGCACCGTTGGGTGCCTAGATTACATTCATAAACCGTAGTTCGCAAAAGGTTACCGGGAAGGTGAGGCCAAAATTAGTGAGTACTTGCGGATGAATTTCTCCAACCTGCGCCCAAAGACCATCATTATTGGTTACCTCAGCTAAACGTCCCTCAATAAACGTCGGTTTTGAAACAGGTTTATATGTCCCTTCCAGCTTTAATTCACGCAGGATCGAGTCCAAAATCTTACGCCCTTCGGCATATCCTGTTTCCGGTCCAATAATCCCAAAAGCCAGATGACGATATTCATTGACACCTGTTTCCATCTCCGGGTTTATACAAATCACATTCCCCACCTCAAAAATGCGCTGCGGAACGATCTTACGACGATTTTTTTGAAATGTCTCCATTATACCTGTCATTAAATGACTGCGCACGATCTTTTGCTCGATTGTTTTTGGATTTTCAACGATTGCATGGTTATCTCCAGGTTCTATCAGGAATTTGGTAAAATGACGCTCAATGGATTGTAGATGGAGGCTCACTATTTCTGTGAAACCAAGTCCTATCATTGCTTCCCGGACTATTTGACTGAGAATTTCTTCTTTACGGGCTTCACCAATTGTAAGCGATGGAACCAGTTTTGGCTGAATATTTTCGTATCCGTATCCAATAGCAATGTCTTCAAATATATCGACCTCATGCCGGATATCGGTTCGGAACGCAGGATAGGTCACTTCATAAACCGTACCTTTTGGTTTCACGTTTAAACGCATTTTTCTTAAATATCCCATAAATTCATCACGAGTAAACGTAATACCTAACCAGCGCTGGGCTTCTACATAATTGATATCGATCTTACGGGGGGTCAAATCCGGTGTTCGTGTGGACCTGTCAGGATAATGCATCTCTACTGTTTCAACCTCCCCACCCAATTCGATAAGCGCACTTACCAGTGTGTTTAACGAATTAACAACCGCCTCCTGGGTAATACCTGTAACGTCTATAAATAACCGGGTGGTGCCAATTTTGCATTTTGTCTCGTCACTGTTAATAATCGGCGGCATGGCCAGTACCAAATCCTTTGAATCCAAAAGAATAGGATATTGTTTGTATACCTCCATTAAATGCGCATAGGCTTTTCCTTTTGGATGCATTTCTAAGATCTCCTTTGGAGTCATCTCTACATTGGGCATTCCTAAAGGACAGAATTTAAAGGTATCAGGATCAACCGTAGTGTAACGAATCGGTGGGGAGATGGTGTCCAGATCATAGACCCCGATGGAAGATAACTTTCGATCCCGACCAATTCCCCAATGCAAATTCTCTTGTAATTTCATGATTTCTCGCAAACGAGTGGTGTCCAGGGCTGGCGTATTTACAACAGCACAAACAATATAAGGCCTGAATGAATCCTTTTTTGACAGGATTGAATCAACATGGACCGAAACGATCCCATCTTTTACGGCAAACTCAGTCAGACCTTTTTCAAGATTCAAATATCCTTTGAGCGCACGTGACAGACCCCCTGCGTCAAAAAGATCGGGTCGGTCTGCCAATAAATCGATACGAATCACAGGATCGGTGGCAAATTTAGAAAACGGGTCTTGGCTTTCATAACCACAAAAATCACAGCGTTTGGGCGGCTCTTCATGCGATAATTTATCATTGGGTGTCTGGCATGCCGGGCATTGATACAACGCCAACTCTGCCGTATCTTCAACATCACACCCCAATTGCTCCATTGCTGCCACCAGGACATCCATTTCATATTGTTTTCCCAGCAATTCATTTAATCGTTTTACACTTACTGATACTATTGGCACAATGACACCTCTCTAATTTTATCAAGATCACTCCAAAAAAGCTCTCTCATATCATTAATTCCATATCGAAGCATGGCCACGCGTTCCAAACCAAGGCCCCAGGCTAAAACCGGGACATTACAACCGAATGGACGGGTGACTTCAGGCCGAAAGACCCCGGAACCACCAAACTCAATCCAAATCTTTTTCGATTCCATATAAGCAAATACCTCGGCACTTGGTTCTGTATATGGGAAAAAGGCAGGTTTGAATTTTACTTTTTGAAACCCCATTTTCCTGTAGAATTCTGCCAATGTTCCCAGAAGCGTTGCCAGGCTTGCGTTTTCATCTATAATAACGCCGTCCACCTGAAAAAATTCCGGGAGATTTTTATAGCTAATGGCTTCATTCCGGTATACCTTACCCACGCAAAAGACCTTTCGGGGGGGATTCGGGTTTTCAGCAAGGGCCCGTATTGTTGTGGCTGTTGTATGGGTGCGCAAAACAACTTGTTTGGCACGGTTCCGATCCCATTGATACCCCCATCCGATCGAACCTGTCTCCCACCCGTTTTCGTGGGTTAATTTGATGCGCTCAACAATATCGTCCGCCGGAAGCTTTGCTTCGGCTGGACGGGACATATAGAACGTATCCTGCATGTCTCGTGCGGGATGGTCCTGGGGTTGGAACAATGCATCAAAATCCCAAAAAGCAGATTCAACCTGCGGAGAAGCGATCTCTGTAAACCCCATTTCAAGAAACGCTTTCCTTGCTTGTTGAATAATTTTTTGCATAAGGTGTATTTTTGCCGGATACTCTTTTTCCGCTTCAAGGGTGATATCATAGTGACGATATTCAATGTTTTTCCACTCCCCACTCATAATATCCTCAGATGTAAGGACGTTCCGTTCTTTTTTTACCTTTATATCACTGCTTAAAATTTTTCGTCCATTTTCTGTCAAATGAACGATTCGAATGGTGCGCTGCTTTATTTTTGCAATTGAAGGACGATTACTAAGGTATTTTTCTACTTGAGCCGCATCAATTTTATGAACCGTTAATTCATCTAAAAAGATTTTCCCTTCTTCTGTTTGAAGTGCAATTTGTATTGCGCGTTCATCATCATCCAAACGATCGATTGCTTTAAGCCCTTCATCAGTGATAATCAGTTCACCTTTATCCTTTTTTACCCAGTCTCGCAAAGAACCCCATTTAATAATTTCATTCATTGGGATTCCTTTTTCTTTAGCGGTTTGTGATAGGTCTCGCAGTGAAATCTGCTTCTTGTCTGCCAGTAGTGATAAAATCCGTCTTTCTGGAAAGCCCACTTCCATTTGATCTGCCGCATCATCCGATAGAATTAATTCCTGGCGTGATTGCTCTTCAATCGTGAGCCAATGTTGTGCCTGTGCGTATAATAGTGCTCCCATAACCATTGTATGGTCTATTCCAGACAAAAAAACAACCTGGTGGGATGTCAGGTTTTCTTTCGAATCAAGAAGTGTTTTAAATACGTTCCACTGCGTTTCGTTGATAGTTACTTCCATTTTTTACTCGCTTCATAATCATTTTTATTGCTCTACTTAATAAAAGGGTAATTATACAATATTTTCGCTCAATAGAAAACGTTTAGGGAAAAATATAAAGCAGAGGATAGAAAAAAAGTAAAGAAAATTCCAATAAAGAACTATTTTTATTCATTTAAAGGTTTTTTTTCATCATTCATCGTTCATCATTCATCATTCGGCCTAATTTGTCCACTGGCCTACACCTCCGCCTTATTCCTATGAACCAAGTTCATAATCGGTTCATATGGTTCACGGTCCCTCCCTCCCTTTCCCCTTCTGCACTATCTGCTGATTATCCTTTACTATCAAGGGTTTCCAAAAAAAAGAAATTTTGAGCTCACTCTGGCACAGAAATTGCTTCATGTTGGTATGTAACGTTAAAGGAGGTTACAATGAAAAAAGAAAAAAAACTAAGTCTTGAGGAACTCAAGGTTCAAAGTTTCAGGACCACACTGACCAGGGATGAGCAGAAGGCAGTCAACGGCGGTTGTGAGGCGGAAATGTTAATCACATACATTAAAGTCTATTGCTAATCTCATGTTCAGACGTAAAACTCAAAAAATCGGCCGGCACAAAAGGATAATAGAAAACCCCTGGTGCCTGGCCGTTTTTTTCTACCAAAACGCGAAACCGAAAAGACCTGAAAAGAAATACAAACATTAAAAAAATAAAAAAAATGCGAATATCTATTGAAATATGGTTTCATTTCCTTTATTATTCTATTTGTTCAAGAGAATAAATGGTAGAAATGGACAGACAAATAAACGGAACGTTCCGTTGGGCACGGCAATTATTAGCAACCGCTATTATTTCTTTATTTTGGTGTCCATTATTGGGATTGGATCCCAACAAACCCATTGAACAATACCTCGTGGACCAATGGCAAATATCCGACGGTATCCCCTCCAATACCGTTCTCTCCATTGCCCAAACACCGGACGGTTACCTGTGGATTGCCACTTACAAAGGTCTGGTTCGATTTGATGGAACGAAATTTTTAACCATTCTTTTTGCAAATAAGGGAGAAATTGAATCCCTGGAGACTATCATCCCGGACATCCTGTTTGTGGATAAGGAAGGAATCCTCTGGATTGGAAGTTCCGCGGGTTTAACTTCATACCAATGCCAAACCGGTCAATTCAAAACCTATACCCCTGCTGACGGGATAGCAAAAGATCGTATTCGCACCGTTAAAGATGACATGAGAGGGGATCTCTGGATCGGCTTTTTTACCAGTTATTTGAATCGCTTCTCTAACTCTAAATTTGAGGTATTTAACGCATCTCACGGGTTGGGGGGGAAAAAAATCAACGTCATTGTCGAGGATCGAAAAGGCAATTTACTATTCGGGACCCGTGAAAAAGGAGTATTTGTTTACCGGAATGGGAAATTTTTCAAATACCCCATCCCAGGTCTGGGCAATGCCCATATTATTACCATGTATGAGGATCGGAAAGGGGATCTGTGGATCGGCACCAATAACGGTCTGCATCGTGTAACCGACAAAGGAACCGTTAGGTATACCATCCAGGATGGATTATCAAATGACTATATTACAGATATTATTGAAGACAGTGACCAGAATCTCTGGGCAGGGACGATAAAAGGATTAAATCGAATAAAAAAAAGAGAGAACGGCGCAATCGATATTAAAAGCGTATTGAAACACTTTTCAATTCTCTGTCTTTTTGAAGATAGGGAAAAAAGTTTCTGGGTAGGAACCGACGGCTCAGGAATCAAACGATTAAAAGATGGTAAATTCATTTCCTTTGAACCTTATACGAGGGATCAGGGTCACCTGGAGGAAATTCTTCTTTCCCTGTTCGAGGATCGGCACGGAGATACCTGGATCGGTACCTTTAACGGAAAATTACTGCGGTGCCGAGGGGGTGACTTTGTCGAATCGATGGAGTTTCCAGCTATCTCCGGGACAGGTATCTCCGCTCTCGCTGAAGACGCCGCAGGAAACCTGTGGCTGGGAACGCTCGGGAACGGGGTCTTTCAAAAGAAAAAAGAGAGGACGCTTGTCCAATTTACCACCCGACAGGGTCTGGCAGACAACCTGGTGACATCGATATTCAGGGACAGCCAGGACAATCTCTGGTTCAGCACCTCTGACGGGGTGAGCCGGTACCGGCGCGGTATTTTGGAATCATGGAAGTCCCGGGACGGTTTAGCAGGAAAAGTGGTTCACAATGTCCATGAAGATAAAATGCAAAACATCTGGATTGCCACTGATAAAGGCGTCACTGTTCTAAAAAATAGTAAAATGACAAAGAAAAGTATAGAGCATTTCTTGCAAAATGTTTCCGTAACCTGCATCTATGAAGACCTTTCCGCTTCAGATGTCAGCGGCAGTGTGTATTGGATGGCGACCCATGGCGCAGGGTTGAAACGGCTCACATTCAAGGACCGTACTGCCACAATTACCTCCTACACCACTGCTGACGGTATAACCACCAATTTCATCTTCCAGTTTTTTGAAGATTCCCAGGAGAATTTCTGGTTAATGAGCGACAGTGGCATCCTTCGTGTCAGCAGGAGGGAACTGAACCAGTATGCCCAAAACAGTGGGGTGGGTGGAGATAAGATCAATTGCACATCCTTCGGCATATCCGACGGTATGAAAAGCATCGAATTCAATAATGCATTTTCCAGGCACTCAGCCCTCAAGAAAAGGAACGGTGAATTCTGGTTCATTACCAAAAAAGGAATCACTGTCGTGAACCCTGCGAAGATTGAAATTAACAAAGTCCCCCCGCCGGTGGTGATTGAAGCCGTTATTTTTAACCAACAATCCTTCTCCCCCCGCGGCATTAATGAGGATGCATATGTATTCAAAGGCATAACCGATTTCAAGTTTCATTTCACTGCCCCCACTTTCCTCTCCCCGGAAAAAGTTAAATTCAAATACCAATTGGAAGGCGCTGACAGGGAATGGGTGTTTCTGCCCCCGGGCAGCGAACGGGTGGCCCAATACCACAACCTGAAACCCGGCACTTACGCGTTCAGGGTGATTGCCAGTAACAATGAAGGATTGTGGAATCGCACCGGGGATTCCATGACCTTTACTCTAAAACCCTTTTTTTATCAAACCTTTCTTTTTAAAATAGCTGTTTTTCTTTTGCTTATGGCACTGGGGGCTGCTGGTTTTTATATCTATAAAAAACGACCATTTGAAAAACAGGCAAAGTATAAAGGGTCCCCTCTGACACCCCAGTTTGCCGACGAGTGTATCAAAAAGCTCAGGTATCTGATGGATATTGAGAGATTGTATTGCGATGCTGAGTTATCCTTGCAAGCATTGGCTGATAAATTGTCCATCTCTACTCATTTGCTCTCCCAGATACTCAATGAAAAATTGAATCAGAACTTCGCGGATTTTATCAATTCTTACCGGATCGAGGAGGCCAAAAAAATTCTACAGAAGCCCAAGGGATCTCAACAAAAAATCACCACCGTGGCACTTGAAGTGGGATTTAATACACTGGTGGCCTTTTATAATGCCTTTAAAAAATACACCGATATGACACCTGCCCAGTACAGAAAAACAATCCTAAATAAGAAGTAAAAAGTAAAAATTAAATATTTATAAATACTGTTATGCGTTCATGATTGAACGGATCTGAAGACAATCATGTGAAATAAAAACATCGAAAGAAACCTGGCCTAGAACTCCAAAAAGGGCCACTGCAGTATAAGCACTCCAGCCAGAATTGCTATATTGATAAGAAGGCCAACAAAGCCTTTATCATCCAGCTTCTGTATTTTCCCATCCCAGAAAAGGATAATGATAAGTGCAGAAAATGCAGCCGAACCCACCACCACTGGGTGCCACCACGCCTGCCGCAGGAGTATTCCTGCGCCGCCAACCACAAACCCGATGGCAGCCAATAGGCAAGAAGTGCTTGCAAGTAATCTTGTCTTTTCATCTCCAATAAGCTTTGAGAATACCCACGAGCCGTCCGGCCAAATCATCTCGGGTTGAAGCTCAAAGAGCCTCCGACTCTGTCCGCAATACAATAAATGAACCAGACCGTGCAGCACAATGAATACGCCAACGATAAACCTGAGCACGTAATTCCTCCTCTCTCTCAGGCGGAGCTTCTCGCCCCGACCCTCAGAGAGTGCATAACGATAATTTATATAAACGTAGTTTTTTCTCGTTTTACCATTTTACCATAAAACAATGGATTTTGCTACCAAAGAATAGAAAATTGAGATAGTGATTAGAATTTAACACTGCGAACAACCACAAAAGAGCCCTTTCCATAACCATTTTTTACCGGTTCCATTTTAGTAATCTCATCTAAGGGGCGAAATAGGGTCTGAACAAAGAGAAGATCGTTAAAAGAGGTAGAAATAAGTAATTCTGTGAGTTCTTCAGGAGTGTAAAAATTAGCATCCTTTAAGAACATACTGGTTTCTTTTTCCCGTTCGTATTGCCTTCCAAGTTGACTCAATTTGTCGATGAATCCAATGACAAATTCCCCCCGATATCGAAGGACACGGTAGATTTCTTTAAAGCTTCTCACTATATCCTTTAAAAAACAGATTGTAGAGACCATAAGGACCAGGTTAAAGGATTCATTATAAAACGGTAATTCCTCTGCCACGCCCTGGACTACGTTGATATTCCTTGACTCAGCTAATTTAAGCATATTTTCTGAGGGATCCACACCTGTCTGGATACTAAAGGGTTCGGCAAAACGGCCAGTGCCAACTCCTATTTCCACAGCATTTGCCCGCCGTGGGAGCAATCGTTCGATAGCAAACAACTCACTCTGATAGACCCAATGGTACTTATCATACCATTGATCATACTTGGTAGCATTACGGTTAAAAACCTGCGATTCCTTTTTTATTAACATTTTTGTTATCAATGATATTAAGATAATAATATACTATACTTTACATGAATTTTTTTTTCAAGTTAGTGTAAAAAAAATCCAGGCACGAATGTCACTAACTTAAGCTCAGTAGGCAGTGAATCAGTAATCACTTAGAAATGAAATTTTGCCAGGAACCTTTTTTTAACACCTCCCTTAAAAAGCACCAAAAATTTTTTGTAACCTTTTCCTGATTTTGTAGTATTTATTATATAACCAGCTTTGTCGGGAAAATAAAAAGGATAAACGGATGAATATATTGACACTTAACGAGGAAACCCTCCTGACAGCTATTTGGAGCATTAGAAACAATGCCGATGAGGTAACAATTATAGAGAAAATCCAGGGGGCATCCCGAAAAAAAACGTTTAATGGAGGTTAATCATGTTTAAAAATTATCTGAAAATCGCCTGGAGGAATATTCTCCGGCATAAAGTGTTTTCACTCATCAATATGGGGGGCCTGGCAATCGGCCTCTCCTGCTGCCTTCTCATCCTTATGTTTATCCAGCATGAGTTTAGTTACGATCGTTTCCACAGCAAGGCCGATCGAATTTACAGGGTGGTGGCCTCTACATCCGAGGACCGGGTACCCACCAATGCCAATGGCAGCTTTGGTTATGGACCCCTTCTTAAAAAGGAGTTCCCTGAAGTCCTTGAGTCCGTACGTATTCGCAAAATGGGGCAGGGAGTCAAACGATATGTAGGGTATAAAGGGAAAAAATTCTACGAGGAGTGGTTCTTTTTTGCTGAGCCAACTATTTTCACCCTATTTGATTTTCCTTTAATAAAGGGGAATCCTACAACCGCTCTTTCAGAACCGAATACCATTGTCCTCACCGAAGAAATGGCAGAGAAATACTTTCAAAACGAGGACCCGATGGGAAAAATCATAGAAGCTGATCCTTACAATACCGGGGAGCTCATGTATTTTCATATTACCGGTATTGCCGCCAACGTTCCTAAAAATTCCCATCTCCACTTTGACTTTTTGGCTTCTTACCAAAGTCAAAAGGATGATACCCGTACGTTTGCGGGATTTTGGCAGCACTACACCTATGTTCTGCTGGATGCTCCTTCTTCTGCCCAATTCGTTGCTCCCAAATTGTACGATTTTTTGGAAAGGCATTTTATGAAAAATCCCTGGTACACCATTCATTTGCAACCACTCCTGGACATTCATCTGCGCTCACAGTTAAGATCAGAAGTACAGACGCCTGGAAATATAAATACGATTTATATCTTTTCCATTATTGCTGTACTGGTACTGGTTATTGCCTGCATCAATTTCGTCAACCTGACCACTGCCCGTTCGATAAAACGGGCCAGGGAAGTAGGGCTGCGCAAGGTATACGGAGCTGAAAGAGGACAATTGACCCGACAATTTTTAAACGAATCACTTGTCTTTTGTGTCCTGGCAATGGCTGCGGCAGTGGGCCTGACCCGGTTGCTGCTTCCGGTTTTCAACCATCTGGCGGATAAGAATATAACCATGGAATATTTCCTGGATCCCCTAATTTTACTAATTTTGGTTTCCCTGGCGATTTTTGTGGGCTTTGCAGCTGGTATATACCCGGCCTTTTGTCTGTCGTCCTTTAGACCCGTCAATTCATTGAAGTCAACCTCCGGTCCGGGGAGTGGAAGGACAATACTGCGGAAAGGGATGGTTACTTTCCAGTTTGCCTTATCCACGGCAATGATTATCGCTACTTTGATCACTCTCAAACAGATGGATTACATTCGTACCCGGAGTCCAGGATATGACAAGGAGAAGATTATTGCCATTTCCCTTAACAAAGATATCCGGTCCAATTACCCGGCACTACGAGAAGAATTGCTGTCCAATCCATGTATAAAAAATACGTCCACCTCATCATACGTGCCCACCCGGGGGAGCGCTCACCTATCCTTCAAATTTGAAAACCGTCCCGAGCCACTTTCCCAGGTGGTTTATTTCATTGACCGTGATTTCGTGGATACCTACGGACTTAAGATGGTGGCAGGGACGCCCTTAAAAAAGGAGGTATCCGAAACCGGTAATACTGAATATCTTATTAGTGAGCGGACCGTTACCGAAGCAAACTATGCATCCCCTCGGGAGACACTGGGAAAGGAAGTGGTCTTTATCAACCGGTACAAAGGATTTGTTTCCGGTGTAGTAGGTGATATCAATATCTATTCTCTCCATCAGGAGCCCTATGCCATCACTTATATGCTCACCCCAATCTCAGATCATAATTACCTCTCCATCCGACTGGAATCCGGTCAAATTGACTCCGGTCTTGAACACATCTCCAGCGTCTGGCAAAAGCTCGTTCCCAATTATCCCCTCAGTTATTTTTTTATAGATGAGAGTTTTGAACAGATGCATAGAAGTGATCAGCGGATGGGTGAAGTGTTCACTGTATTTTCAGTCCTGGCCATTCTGGTGGCTTGTTTGGGGCTTTTCGGTCTGACTGCCTTTACTATTGAACAAAAGACCCGGGAAATCGGAATCAGGAAGGTTTTGGGAGCCGGGGTGTCCAGTATCTACCTGCTTATGTCGCGGGACTTTATCAAATTGGTGGCCATTGCCAATATAATCGCCTGGCCTATTGCTTATTGGACCATGAACCGCTGGCTGCAAAATTTTGCCTACCGGGTTCATGTGGTTCTCGATATTTTTTTACTCTCCGGCGGGATCGCCCTGGTACTTGCCCTGGCAACCATCAGTTTCCAATCCATAAAGGCAGCCAGAGCCAATCCCATTGATAGTATACGATATGAGTGAAAGTTCAGTAGGTAATGACAGAATGTAATAAAAGTGCCTAAAGTAGGAAGTGACTAAAGTGCCTAAAGTTGTGGTGCGCCGACAAAAAGGCGCGCGATACCTTTTAGAGCTAAAATAAAAATGGCGCGAAGCGCCTCCATAACTTTAGTCACTTTAGCTCACTTTAGGCATTTTAGGCACTTTTAGTTCCAGCTTTTCTGTTGTATGCAGCAGGCAAAAAAACAAAAGAGCTGGGCGCTGTCAATTATAGTGGAAATAGCATGCAATCAATGGACGCGGAATATCTCCAATTAATGTGTATTAATGTGGCTTGACTTTCCTGGCCGCCCAACGACAAACGTCACTGACAAAAGGGTTTAGACCCACTTACTTTAATTCTTAAAATTAAATATGATAGGTGCACTGAACTTAACTAAATTCAAACATTGCCCTTTTGTCCAGTGCATGCTTTTGTTATGTTCTCTATAATTTTTTTGCTATAATGATATTTCAAGAGGCGTATAAATTTACGAGATAAATCGGCATATAGTTTTACGAATTTGAAATAAAATTTTTTCATATTAAAATAATAAATAATAAAAATAGAGAGGGGTAATTTTGTGGAAAACTTACCAAAAGCCTTATCCACACTGGATTTGCGGTTGTTGGAAACTCTGTGGAAATTATGTGGAAGGAGTGTGGAAAACGTTTCTTTCATTCTATCACCTCCTTTTGAAAATAAAACATTACATCTCTATAGTCTTTCAAGTCTTTAAGAAGATAGTGATAGTGATATAAACGGTGCCCAGAATTGCGAGAAATCTGTGTTTTGGAATAAGGGTTTCCATCATCTAAAGTCGTTGGGCAAGGGAGGTCGTGATCAAATTTTTGTTTATTCAAAAAAGAAAAAGGAGATATGGATATGACAAATAAGCTTGACAAGGAAGAGGAAAATAATTCATTAAAACTAAAGGCCGATGAGGCAGCGCTCGAGCTAATGAAACAATTAATAGCTCTAGCATCTGGTGTTCTTGCACTGAGTGCAACTTTTGTTGGGAGACTACAAGATACTTCAGTTTATCACCTAAGTTTACTTGCTCTCTCATGGCTTTCCCTTGTTATATCAATCTTTTTTGGTCTTCAAACTCTTTCTGCTATAGTACAGAGCCGCCTAACCCCAGATGAATCGGATTGGAGCACTGGTTATGGACAGATGAGTGCGAAAATCTCAAAATATGGTTTCGTTATAGGGATTGCTTTATTTGCGGTATTCGCTTTCCTTTCACTTCTACACCCTGGAGGTGCTACACAAAACAATTAAGCGCTGCTTTGATTAAGATAGTTTATGTTTGTAGTTTTTTACATTTTAATCATGAAAAAAGTAGTCATTACCTGACAGGCAATTAAGAAAAATCCATCAAGTGAAGGGAAAGTTTAGTCTGACCATTTCAATGTTACTTCATAAAAAGAATACTTACACTTTTGAAGAATATTGAACATCTTCATTAGTCAGTTCATGGCAATAATCCTTTATTTCTATACTTAGATTACAATAAAGACTAGCACCTGTTAAGTCAGGGAAAAGTTCCATTGGAGTTATAGCTATTCGCTCTAATGATCGAATAAAGAAATTTCTTGATTTTTCGGGTATTAGAACTTTCGCAAGAATCCATGCTTTACCTCTATACTCTTTAAAATGTTTTTTTACCCATGTTTCAATATCAACACCATCTGGGGATCTTGAAAATAGACCTCGTTGATGTATTAATCTTGAATTATCATCAGTCAAAGGACTAATAAATCTAATTATGTCATTTTTTTTGGAATTATTATTTTTTATTAATGAATCACTTTTCTGCCTAACAGATTTTGCTGAAAGAGAAAATATAGCTCTATAATCAGTATCTGACTTTTCTTGTTCATAAAATGCAAAAAATGCAGCTATAAAAGGAGAAGTTGTCCAATCAAGAAGAGGTGTCTTAAGCCCAAAATGTTGACCTAAAGCCCACCATTCATCTTCGGTTAGAAGCGGTGGATTTATGCCTCTTCTACCTCGTGAAGAAAATTTAAAACGCTCAAGTAATATCTGCTTAATTTTAATATGATCTTTTTTCGGGAATCTTTGCAGAAAACGGTCAAGTGAAGGTAACAATGACCATGAACTACAGCGTTGACCACGCCATATAAAATTTTTCATTTCCCTTATGTAATTATTTATGAAATCATTAAAAGAAGACCACCCCTTGGTAGTAACTTCCAAAATTCCGTTTTCAATTTTTTTTAATTTCCAACTTTCCATTTTTAATTTTTTATGTAATTAGTGCCTGAACGAAAAGCATAAATAGCCCTTTTCCATAAAGATTTTCGTCACATTTTAAACTTTTAAGATTTGAAAAATATTTCTAAAAATGGTTGCCTATAGAATAAAAAAATGATA
>Ga0180437_10000595_pt1 | contig 67798 bp, 100 predicted proteins | sample SS_ome_4_FD_132410 | JGI IMG/M metagenome (GOLD analysis project Ga0180437, IMG submission 132410) | Hypersaline lake sediment archaeal communities from the Salton Sea, California, USA - SS_3_D_1 metaG | ecosystem: Environmental > Aquatic > Non-marine Saline and Alkaline > Hypersaline >...
CATCGGCCTCTAGCATCGGGCTCTAGCATCGGGCTCTAGCATCGGCCTCTAGCATCGGGCTCTAGCATCGGGCTCTAGCATCGGCCTCTAGCATCGGGCTCTAGCATCGATCGGCCTAGCATCGGGCTCTAGCATCGGCCTCTAGTTTCTCCTAGTCTTTTCTGTACCCTCTCAATTTTGAGAGGATACAAAAAAGACTAGGGGGAAATTCCCCCTAGTCTTTCCTCTGCTATGTAGTCTTTAACGAGGTTACAGGAATAACGAAAGGCGAAGACTTTTTCTTCGCCTTGCCTTTTGCTTTGAGCCCTACAATAGCCCCTCGCTTATCTAAGAATCGCAAGTCTGTAACATCCCCATTGATTACAGGGTAGCCCCAAAATTCTGCCGGAAACTTATCAGTTTCAAAAACTACTGCTACGTTAACACCTAAGCGAAGAGCTTCTCTTGCTTCGCTTTCGTTCTCTCCTGAAAAAGAGAATGTTAGGTGATAATTCTTAGGCAATTTTCCTTCAGCGTATCGCCTAACCCTATCAATGCTTTTTGTATAATCATACATTGCAATTGAGGGGAAAGAATCTGCTAGTGTAGTCAATTCATCTAGGTCGCTTGTACCATTAGGACGAAACGCGAGTTTCTTTCCTTTTTTGTGGGCGCGTTTCTCTTCACGTGCTAATTCTTTTTTGAGTATCGCAAGAAACGCCGTTGGATTATCCTGAAACAATTTTGTTTTGGCTTTTCTTGCTTCAAGAATTTTCGGGAATACCGATGCTAGTCCCGATGTATTGAGACATGCCGCGAGGCAATGCTTCGAGGCCCACGGGCAAATCGTAATTGACGGGTGAAGAAACAATGAAACTATTTCGTACATGGTTAGACTTGCTTTCGCTAACTTTGCATTTTCCGCGGTCCGTGTAAGTAATCTCATTTTCGTTTCTCCTTATCTGTCAAGGTTGAATAGTTCCGTCAATTCTAATTCCTCTTCAGTAGCAAACGAGAAGAGCACGCCAGTTTCTTCTAATACTGTGTTAGTCTTCTCGCAAGCGCTACATAGTTCCCCTTCTATCCAAGTCTTCCGTTCACATATCAGGCAATGATGAAACATTGTTCTATTCTCCTCTTTGTTAGATTGTATGGCCTAAATCGAAAATTAAGTTTCCGTTCTCCTCGTGAATTGCAGCTAGTCCGTAATCCTGATTCTCTCCTCTGATTATTAGGTGGGCGAAGTCTTTTCTGCTTTCAACGTAAATCTGATTTTCTGCTAATTGACCGGTAAACTCTTCAAAGTTTAACGTGTAGTCTTCTCGTTTCTTTTGGGCGCGTTTCTTTTGAGCCCATGCGTTAACAAGCTTGCTTACGCAATAAGCGCATAGCATAGCATCTGTTAGCAGGTGGGTCTGTAGGTCAAATCCGTTATCCTCTTTTCCACACTTCTCGCAATGTAGTTCTCTCATAGTCCTAATCCTTTCTTCCCTGTAATGGTTTGCAGAAAATTGTATTGTGAAAGATATAGGCGTGCTTCACTATCGCGTGCTTTCAATTCATATTCTTTCCCCTTGTTTTTCCAGTAAGGCAAGGCAAAGCTTGCGTTGCTTTCGATAATTCCCAAGCTTTTTTTGTTTTTGTAGACTTCGAATTGCATAGTATTTTCTCCTTTGTAAATTGCTACACGTTAATAATTAATGGACCTATCCAATAGCATGTCCAAAAGACGTAGCTAGTTAGAAAAGCTTTCAGATTCTTTCGTCCCATAGTTCCCCCTATTGTTGAAGTGGATTGCATGGGTGAATTATCGCCTATAATGGTATGGTACTCATACCCTACTGAAGTATGGTATCCTTTTTGGTACAGTACAATTTTGTACGTATATATGGGGGCGAGTGTGCAAGAATGTACACTATACCTTGTGATCGGCCCTACGTAGTACTACCTACGTATTTCCCCCACAAAATTCCGACTAAGTAGTTTTCCCTACGGAAACACGAGACACGAAATTCTACCTACGTATTTTCCCTCTACGTAGTTTTCCTTACGTGTTTTTCCTCTACGTATTTTTTCTGAAGGGTTTTTTCTCTACGTAGTTTTCCCTAGGGGTTTTTTCTCTACGTAGTTTTCAGTAGGGAAAGCCGCGCTACGTAGTTTTCAGTAGGGAAAGCCGCTCTACGTAGTTTTCAGTAGGGAAAGACGAGATACGTAGTTCGCCCTACGTAGTCTCCACTAGGGGTTATTCGGGTGGGGTGTTTCGTGCTTCGCGCTATGCAATATCGGTGCCTTAGCAAGAAACGTGCCACACGTATAACTACGTAGGACATACGTAGAACTACGTAAGACACGAGGCACGCGGCACGAAACGTGCTAATGCAAAACCGGTGCCAGGTCCGGAAAATTTTTTCGGGGGCCTCGGTATATGCGCTGGCCTGCTGGAATATACACAGAAAAAAACCGTTCAGGCTCATAACCCCGCGAAATATAAGCACTTCTAGGTAAATTATATACTTAAACGTCTACAAACGTGTACTTCTAAGACAGGTCTTAGAAGTACGATCTATACAGCTAAGGAGTCGCTTAGGAGTATAGGTTAGGATTTAAGGTACCCCCTTAAAAGTTATCTACCCCAGGAAAAATAACGTGTAGACTATTCCTCCCCGAAAAATAACTCCCACCGTATTCTTCGGGGGGTGAAAAATAAGGTACCCCCTTAAATCTCACCCCACACGATTGACGAAACACGCGACACGTGCTACGAATAACGTCATACGTGTCTGCACCTACGGAGAAACGCGATGCAGGATGAATGTGCCACGGTTCACACACCCGACAAACCCAGTCGTCTGAAAGCCTTAGACCGGATTCAAGTGCTGCTGCCGCCGGAAGCGAGCTTGCCGATGAGCGAGCGCGTGTACGCGTTGGACACGCAGATCATTGACGACCCGCTCACGCCCTCGGAGCGCGATGTGGAGTTGGTCGAGCGGTTGGGCGCGTTGATGTGCGAGCCGACCGAAGTGTTGGCGATCACCGGCCTCACGAAAGATCAATTCAATCACACCTTCTCAGTGCCGTGGGCACGCGGACGCGAACGGGCGAAAGCACGCTTGCGACTCATGCAGTGGGATTCCGCCGCGATGGGCAGTGAACGGATGCTCGTCCATCTCGGCAAACAATATCTCGACCAAACGGAGAAAACGGAGTCCAATGTCCTTACCGAAGAACAACGACAAGAAAAACGAAACTTCCGTGATAAACTCGCTGACACTCTTGACCGAGCACGAAAGAACCGAGTTGCTGAACTCGCTGACGGACGTGGAGCAGGAAGCCGCGAAGAAAGAGTGGATCCTGTGGGCGAGGGACAACCAACTCCCGCCACTGCCTGACACCTGGCCCTACTGGTTATTCATGGCCGGTCGGGGCAGCGGCAAAACACGGGCAGGCGCAGAGTGGGTCCGAGAGCAAGTCGAGAAACATCACGTCAAACGCATCGCCCTCGTGGGGCCGACCGCCGCGGACGTGCGCGATGTCATGGTCAACGGAGAGTCGGGCATCGTCGGGGTGAGCACGAATGAGTTCATGCCGCGCTACGAGCCGTCCAAACGACGGTTGATCTGGCCGAACGGCTCGACCGCCATGATGTATTCCGCAGAAGAAAGCGAACGGTTGCGCGGACCGCAGCACGAGAAAGCGTGGTGCGATGAGTTGGCCGCGTGGCAGGATGAAAAGACGTGGGACATGTTGCAGTTCGGGATGCGGTTAGGGTCGCTGCCGCAGACGATGATCAGCACGACCCCGAAACCCTCGCCCTTCGTGTCGCGGATCCTCAAGCTGCCTGGGCTCGTCATCACACGCGGGTCGATGCTCGACAACCGCAAGAATCTGCCGGAGTCCTTCATTCACGCCATTCTGCAACGGTACCAGGGGACGCGACTCGGCAAGCAGGAGATCGAGGGGTTGTTCCTGGCGCAGATTGAAGGAGCCATTTTCTCGGAGGAACACATTCTCAAACGCGATGGGCCGATGCCGCTGAGTGAGTATGATCGGATTTGTATCGCGGTCGATCCCGCGGTGAGTGCCGGAGAAGACAGTAACGAGACGGGCATCATTGTGGCGGGGAGCTACAACGACGGGCAACTCGCGCATGTGTTGGAGGATCACTCCGGTCACTACAAACCGAACGAGTGGGCGGAACTCGTCATCCACTTGTTTCAGAAGTGGAAAGCAGATAAAGTTCTAGGAGAAGTCAATAACGGAGGCGACCTCGTCGAGCATACGCTGCGACAGGCGAAGGGGGGACTGGCCGTTCCGTTTTTCAAGTTGCATTCGTCACGCGGGAAGCGCCTGCGTGCGGAGCCGGTGGGCTCGCTGTACGAACAGAAGCGCATTCAGCACTGTGCGTACTTTGAACAGTTGGTGGAGCAAATGGTCACGTTCAATCCGGAGGAGACAGCAAAAAAGGGCCTGTCCCCTGACCGCGTAGACGCCTTGGTGTTTGCGCTCACCTGGTTGATCGTGGAACGTAAACGCCCTCGCGTGAGGTTTATCAATGTTTGAACAGATGTATCAGTGGATGGTGACGAAGAGCATTCCCGTCATTCAACGACTCAGTAAGACACAATTTGATTTTCTCGGCACGACACGTGGTGGGTCGCTCTCCTCGGTGCTCAATCCACAGCAAGTCGAAGAACCGTACCGCATTCACGCGTGGGTGCGTGGGGCGATTGAGTCGGTGGCGATGAACATTTCGCAAACGCCGCTCTTGTGGAAAAATTCACGGGACAAGCTGGCCGCAGATCGGGGCGATGCCGCTCGCTGGTTGCGGTTGTTCGAACGACCGAATGACGCAATGGGACAGCAACAGTTATTTGAAGCGACGTTGGTGTATCTGCTGCACTATGGCGAATGTATGTGGGTGCTCGACCGTGATGAACGGACGGCGTTGCCACGGGAGATTCAACCCTTCAACGGGAAACTCTTCGAAGCGGTACTGAACGAGAACGACAAACTCGTGGGATGGGAAGTCAAGGGGAAGAAAAACGGACAAGAAGTCGATTTGAAGTTTGCGAAATGGGAAGTCGTGCATATCAAGCTCTTCAATCCGTATGACGAGCTACGAGGCTTGGCTCCACTGGAAGCGGCACAGCTTGGAATCGATCAGGATTATCTTGCCTCGCAGTACAACAAAGCCTTCTTCTTCAATAGTGCGCTCCCTGGTGGGGTCATTGAAGTGGCAGACGATCTGACGGAAGAACAATTCAACCGCATGGTCCTGCAATTCAAGGAACATCATCAAGGGGTGAGTAAAGCCCACACCCTCGCGTTGCTGGAAGGCGGGGCACAATACAAGCAACTCGCCATTTCCCAAAAGGACATGGAGTTTTTGAATCAGAAGAAGTGGAACCGCGATGAAGTCCTCGCGTGTTTCAAAGTGCCGAAACTTGAGTTAGGCGTATGGGATGACGTGAACTTCGCGGTGGCGAAAGTGCAGGCGAGAGAGTTTTGGGTGAAGACACTGATCCCGAAGATGAAGTTGATCGAGTGGTGCATGTGGGCGCAGTTGTTCAGTGTGACGGGAACGGGAAACATTTATGCCGAGTTCGATACCTCCGATGTGGAAGCCCTGCAAGGGGACATGGCGGAGAAGGTCGAAATGTTTTTCTCCTTGTGGCAGATGGGGTATCCCGCAAATGAACTGAACAAACGCTTCAAGCTGAATTTGCCGGAACTCAAGAATGGCAACGCGACCTACGTCATGCAGAACGTCAATCAAGTGGATGAGACGGGCAAGATCATTGTCGCCGCTCCGCCGATGTTGGAGGGTGACGGGAAGGACGACGGCAACGAGGACGAGGGTGGACCTCCCAAGCCGAAGTCGAAAAAAGACAAACCTAGAGAATAAAGGAGACCGCTATGGAGACTGCATGTATCGTGAAAGGGATTAAACGAAAACTCCTGCCGGAGATCACGTTGGCCTCGGACGAGACCCTGAAAGAGCAACGGCGCATTCGGGTGATCGCGGCCAGCGGCAAAGCGGATCGTGTCGGTGACATTATCAAGATCGACGGCATTGAAGTCGAAAACTACATGAAGAATCCGATCATCTTGTGGGCACACGATCACTACGCGCTGCCGGTTGGCAAGGCCGTCGAGGTTGCGGTGCTGAAGGGAAAACTGGTGATGACGATCCAGTTCGCCACGGCTGAGGAATATGCCTTTGCGGACACCGTGTACAAACTGGTCCTGGGTGGGTATCTCAACGGCGTGTCCATTGGGGCCAGGGTCAAAGAAGCGGAGTGGATCAAGGATGACGACGGGCACATTGTGGGACGGAAGTTCACGAGCCTTGAGCTATTGGAACTGTCTATCGTGCCGATTCCCGCGGACAGCAAGGCCCTGGTGACAGCGGTAAAAGCCGGAAAAGTCACCTGTGAGGACTTCGAGGATTGTGTGGCAAAAACATTTGAAGCCCCACTTGATTTACTTGAGGAAAATCATGTACAAGTAAATACTGATGGGGTTACTACTGATCTCGAACACGGGGTCACAGACGATGCAACCGAAGATGAGGCGCACATGAATGAAGTAACGAAAGCACTCGAAGCACGAATCGCGGAACTCGAAAAGAAGCTTACGGAGCAGGCCATGTCCGCGGAGCATGTGAAGAAAACAACGGACGCGGTGAATACGTTGTTCGGTGCCGTGATGAATCAGATGGAGAAGAAGCAGACTCCGGACACGCAGGCAATTCTGAATGCGCTACCGGAAGGCACGCCGGTCGCAGACATGACGAAGAAGATGTTCGCCATGTTGGATCAGATGACTACTAAACTTGGCGGACGAAAGTAATCGTCTCGCTTTATACGAGGAGGATACGGATATGGATGAATTGATGAAGAAACTCGAAGACCTGAACGGGAAGCTGGATTCCGCAATCGGCAAAGATGCCGAGACGGTGAAGGCGATTCAGGACGAGATCAAGGGCCTTCGTGAAGATTACGTGAAGATGAAAGCCGAAATGGGTGAGATCAAGGCCGAGAAGCCTGCGAAGAAAGCTTCGCTCCCTGGCTTGGAGTTTGAGAAGGATAAGTTCTCGTTGCTGCGTGCGGTGAACGCCATTGCGACGAAGTCGTGGCGCGGGGCTGATTTCGAGAAGGAAGTGTTTCAGAATACGTCCGACCTCAAGAAAACCATGTCCACGGAAGTTGATACTGCCGGTGGGTACGTGGTGCCTGTTCAGGTGCTTGGAGATTTCCTCGAATTGCTTCGGGCTAATCTCGTCACCAGGCAGCTTGGCGCAAACTACATCGAAGGGTTGATGGGTTCGCCGGTTGAAGTTCCTGGTCAAGCTGGTGGAGCAACGGTCTACTGGCTCGGAGAGGATAATCCTAACGGGATTACCGCTTCTGACTTGACCCTCAAGCAGAGCCAGATGACTCCGCATATGGCGGCGGCACTTGTGAAGCTGTCGAACAGACTGCTTCGCATGAGCAATCCGTCCATTGAAGCTCTCGTTCGTCAGGACGTGGCCTTCGCGGTGGCGGAAGCCATCGATATCGCCGCGTTGACGGGTGTCGGTGCGAACGGTCAGCCGTTGGGCGTGTTGAACGTTCCTGGCATTCTGTCCCACGACCTGTCCTCGGTGGCCAGCAAAGCAGATATTTGGACTGAGTTGTACGAACTCGAAAACAAGTTGGCCGAAGCCAACTCACTCCGTGGGAAGCTCGCCTTCGCGTGGCATCCCCGCGTGAAGAAGATGTTGTCGCAAGGCCGCGTCGATGCGGTGTCTGCCGCTGACGAAGCCGGATCGTTTGTCGCCAGCCCTGTGACACAGTCACAGTTGGCGAACTACATCGGCTATCCGTATGCTGCGACAACCAACCTGCCGATCACGACCGGTTCACCGGATACGGTCAGCGTGTTGTTCGCCAACTGGTCAGAACTGATCGTTGGTATGTGGCAAGGGTTGACCATCATGGCCTCGCAGGAAGCCAGTGATGCGTTCGCCAAGAACCAGACCTGGGTGCGGTTCGTGACGGAAGTGGATTGCATGGTGAGACACCCTGAGTCCTTCTGTCATGGATTCACACTCAACGCGACGCTGTAATTAAACTGAGAATGTGGGGAGAGATTTTCTCCCCACTTCTCTGAACCGAAAACGAAGGAGGATTTTAATATGTCTGCAAACGTGAATATCGCTCATAACCACACCCCGAAGTACGGTGTCGCTGGTTCCGCTGCTGGAACGATCAACGGTCCCTCGATTGATACCGTTGGCTACAGCGAAGCGACGATCTGTTTGGCTCTCGGAAATGCAACGGGTACGCTGGACGTAAAAGTTCAGGATTCCCTTGATGGGTCGACGGGTTGGGCTGACATTGTCGGCGCGGCTTTTGTACAGAAGACCGCTACGGATGACAATTCCGCTGACATTGGGATGGTCAAATTGGATGGTAACACCGCGAAGCGGTACATCCGTATCGTCTCGACTGTGCAAGCGACTTTCGTTGCTGATCACGGTGTGACGGTTCTGTTGTCCAACAAGCAGTATAAGCCGGATCAAACTCCTGCCTTTACTGTGTAAGTTACGACGATACCTGTCGAGTAGAATTTGGGCTAGGGTTGAATCTCAGCCCTAGCCTTTTTTCGTAAAGGAGAATAGATATGGCTATTGGTGACGATTTCAGTATCGCCGCAAACGGTGACATTCGTTATACCGGATCAGGCACAAATTATACGGTTATTGCATTTCACCGTTGGCTCGGAGACTTGATGGACGATGCTCAAGCCACCGGTAACGATATCTTGGATATCACCGATGCGACCGCGTCAGAGCGAGCGACCGACAACTTGATTACGCTCAATGCGCCATTCAACATCGACGATATTGCCGCGCAGCATTTGTATGATGGATCTATCGTGCAAGACAACGGCAATACGATCTACGACGGTCTCGTGGTCATTTCCGGCGCGGGTATGTACCTCGAAATTCTCCAAAACGAAGAATTGGTAGCACCGAATTTCTGGACGACCGGCTTGAACGCCGACGCGGGAAACGGTATCTCACATCGATTCATGGTGAAGGTCCGGTCTGGTGGTGTGGATATTGATGGCCGACGGTTGATCGGGATCACACGAGAACACGGATTTACCGCCTCTGAATTTAAGATCAACGGGACAGCGCGTGGGAACAACGTCATGGCGCTCACGTATGCCTCGGACCTGAACAACCAAACCGCGATTGCCACGGTTGCCGGATGGAATACCATCACGAACACCGAAGGCTACCGTCTGATTGACGTGGACGGCTCAGCACCCACCGAAAATTACTACAGTGAATGGAATCGTGACACGTTCACTATCAATCAATTGTATGAGCGGACGAAGTGGCTCTCTCGCCGCGCAACTGCGGAAGGGTCCGGCACGAACACCGGTACGAACTACGCCCTCGGTAACGGGACGATCACCGGTCAAGCACAGTCCTACGCGCATGGGGCCAAGGCACAGTATATCCTGAAGGCCCTCTTCACACTGAAGAAGGTGGGATCACCGACGGGCACCGCGACGGCCAAGGTGTACGCACACACCGGCACGTTCGGTTCGACAGGAACGCCGACCGGCGCAGCCTTGGCGACGAGTGACACGTTCGACGTGGCCACCCTCACGACTTCGTATCAGAGCATCGAGTTTTATTTTTCGACGGCATTTGAGGCGCTTGCCAGCACGAATTATTTCGTGGCGATTGAGTACTCCGGTGGAGACGGTTCGAATTATGTTGATGTGCAAGGTGCGGCATCAGGCGCAAGCCCAGGCAACCGCGCTGAGAATACCGGCACATGGGCGGCATCTGCGGCTTCGGACTTAACGTATAGCTTCTTAACGTCACCGAAGTTGTATGGAATGCCAGGGGCCTTGTTCCGTGGTATCACCCATCAAATCAATGCGGGTGAGACGGCTCCAACAGGATCCGGACTCGCCACCGCAGAGCGCGTGACATGGCCGAGCGGAGGCGCGGGTCAAGTCGTGGCGTATGTGGATGTGTCCACGGCGGCGACAACCCTGAGTGTCAATGGCTCGTTGCAATTTACTCGTCCAGCGGGAGACTTCCTGGCTGACGGGTACCGCAAAGGGATGCACATTACGACTGCGGCCTTCACCAATGGTGGGAACAATACCACGAAGATCATTGACAGTGTGACGGCGACGATCATTACCGTGACGGATACAAGCGGATTGGTGCTAGAGACCGGATCCGGCGATGAAACCATGAGCGCGACTCATGCGTGGATTCAGGTCACGGCGGGTGTCGCACCAACAGCGGGACAAGTTGTGACAGGAGCGGGTGGGACGATTACCGCCAATTCGACGGGAACACCGGTCACCGAGCGAACGATTTCAACTCCGTTCATCGGTGTCTCAACAGGGTCCGCGTTGATTGGGAGCTACGGTGCCGGTGTCGAATCGGCAGACTTGTCCGCGAGTGACTTGCTCTTCGATTTGTCGAACACGCAGCGCACGCCTCCGAATAACGTACAATTCACGGTCAACGGACTAGTGTCCGGTGAAGATCGTGTCTTGGTCACACGCTTGGCGTACTTCTTCCAGTACGACAATGAAGCGGGTGGGCCGTTTACAGATAATGAAACGATCAATTGGCCTGGAAGTGGTGGTGGAAACGTCGGGAAGCTCCTTGAGGTTGTCGATGAAGGGTTGACCGGCTACATGCGGATTCGCGTCACATCGGGGGTTCCTCCGGTGGATGGGCAGCAAATCTATGGGGTCTCATCACTGGCCACGGCTGATGTGAACGGCGCGGTGAGTCCAGCGGTGGATACCGAACAGTATTCACTGAATGGGGTCCATAACAGCGGCACCCAGACGACCATTACGGTCAATGAGACGATTGACTCCGATACGCCACAGACCACGACGATCCGCGTGATGCGGAATAGCGGGATTTACTCGCTTGAGACGGTGACAAGTTGGTCGGGAAGTGTCTTTAACATTTCTTCGTCTGACTTTGCGACCGACCCTGCGGCGAGTGGGAACGGTGTCTATTCATCGTTCATCGATAAACTGGCAACGGGGACCGGTGAATCCTTCACCGTCGTCTTCAGCACCACACGGTCTCTGTTCATCAGGGTTCGTGACGGAGCCAGTACGCCGATCAAAACATTCGAAACGACCGGCTCACTTACCAGTGCGGGAGGCTCGACGACAGCCATTCGGACAGTAGACGTATAACCTTCAAACCATGTGTGCTGCCCCTCTTTACGACGAGAGGGGTAGCGTACATTTCAGAGGCACATGGCAACAGCATCCTACACATCAGATTTAGTTGATATCTTCTTATTTGAAGTGACAACCGGAGTATCCGCGTATGGTGGTGGTGCGTCGGGACTTGGTGCATCACCGGACTATTCGATTGAAGGGACGAACGCGGTTGACAAACAGATCGATAACTCTGAGAAGGGGTTTCTGTACAACAGTGGATCCGCATTCTCGATAGGCCCACACGATCACTTCTTTATTTGGGTCATTGTGGGTGTGCCAGGTCTGACGAATACCCGCAACAATCGTGGCATTGTGGTGTGCATTGGAGACTCGACGACCGCGTTTGTGAAGTTCCATGTCAACGGGAAAGACACCCTTCCTCGCGGTGGGCATAATCCCTACGCGATTCGGTTCAGTAATACCGCATTCACAAATCGAAAAACATTGGTTGGGAGTCCTGGGACCACACCGAGTCAAATCGGCTGCGGAGCATTCACAACCGGTACCGCGAAATTCTCGAACCTTGGCGCAGACGCGGCCCGTAAAGGAACCGGCTATACCATCCTTGGTGGAACGGGCGCGGATCCTGAAGCCACGTTTGCAGGCATCGCGGCTGATGATACCTCAACGGCTGAAGGCATCTGCCAACCGGCATCGGGAGGATATTCCATCCAAGGCAAGATTCGTATTGGTCGGAGCGGGACTGAGTGTGAATTTCTCGACTTGAATACGAATATCTTTTTGACCGCCAATCTGGACACCCATACCCTCGAAGATTTTACCGAGTTTATTCTCTCAGATGATCTCTCGATCTGGACCCTGACGAACGTCAATTTCATTACGCTAGGCACGTTCAATCGTGGTCGTCTTGAGATGGTGACTCCACTTATCACCGGCCAAACCCATACGAGCTACGACAACAGCCCGACGAGTGAAGGGACATTTTCAGGTGGGACCGGCCATGCGGTCAGCGATGTGATTACTTTGAGTGATGGTTGGACAACCGTCACCGTGAACGCGGTCTCAGGTGGAGTGGTGACACAATTTACCGTGTCGAGTTTGAATGGCCGTTCTGCCGTTGCAGGAACCGCCATGACTCAGCAATCGACAACGGGATCCGGCACTGGGTTTTCCTTGACGCCCGATACCGACAACATTGTGACGGCTCCGGATCTGGCATTTACGAACGTCGGGTTTATCGATTTCGGTGAGACGGTGTTCCAAAGTACGGCGCAACTTCTAGGGTGCCGATGGGTCGGGTGTAAACGAATCGTCGCGAATGGCGCGGTGTTTACCGATAGTGCGGTCACAAACTTTCACGGCCAACCACTTATTAATGCACAGGATGAAACGAGCTACGATAACAGCCCCACGACAGAAGGGACATTTTCGGGCGGTTCAGGATACGCGGCATCGGATACCATCACACTTTCTGACGGCTCGGTTCTCACGGTAGACGCAGTCAGCGCAGGTGTCGTGACGCAATTTACAGTCGCGAACGGACGAGCCGCGAAACAGAATGTCGCACTCACGCAGGTCCATACATCAGGGTCAGGAACAGGGTTCACCTTGACTCCCGACGTTGACAACTTAGTGGAAGCCGCTGCGATGGTGTGGGACGTGAACTCCGATCCAGACGGTGAGTTGGATGGGATGACATTTACGAAGGGTGATAACCCGTCTCACGCGATCGAGTTCGGACTCAATTCTCCGACGACCATGACATTGACGGGGGTGACGTTTAGTGGATATGGTTCGACAGGTAACAAGGATGCTGCGATCTGGATTCGACGAACAACCGGAACGGTGACGCTGAATATTACGGGTGGAACGACCCCGACGTACAAGAGTGACGGCGCGACGGTGACTATCGTGTCGGGGTCCGTCACGATTACGGTCAACGTCAAAACAACAGGTGGGTCAAATATCTCTGGTGCGCGGGTGATTATGGCCGCAACATCAGGTGGCCCATTCCCCGTTGATGCGTCCGTGTCGATCAGCAATTCAGGAACGACCGCCACGGTCACGCATACCGCTCACGGCCTCGCCACGAACGATAAGGTGATGATCAACGGTGCGTCACACTGGCAGAACAATGGGCCGTTTTCGATCACGGTCACAGGTGCCAATACGTACACCTATGTCATGCCGTCTGCGCCAGGGTCGAGTCCAACGGGGACGATCACGTCCACGTTCTTGTGTCTCTATGATGTGACGGATGCCAGCGGAAACGTGACAACGTCAAGAGTCTACTCATCGTCACAGCCGTTTAGCGGTCGCGCTCGAAAAAGTTCCACCGCGCCGTACTATAAGACAGGACCGTTCTCTGGCTCGGTGAGTAACGTCACCGGATTTTCCGCGAACGTGCAGTTGGTTGCTGACGAGTAAACGATGAGCGAGGTACGAGACATATCAGACGCGGTCCTCGCACGACGAAACGGGCAGTCTGTGATGGTGACGCTGCATCAAATGAACGAGCAGCTTGCCGCGTTTAAGGATCAAGTCTCCGGCTTACACGCAACGATTGCGACCCTCACAAATCGTGTGTTATTGCTTGAACAGTTTGTGAACGTCCTCCGTGTGGAACGAATGGGGAGAGGCCCAACGGCATAATATGGCGATTACAATTGATTGGGGCCAGAAGATCATCAATGTCCCACAAGCGGATCTGACGTTTGTGAGTGGGACACGCTACACCCTCGATGCCGACGCGTTCAGGTTGATTCTGAAAGACCTGGAAGATGACACGGCAGGTATCGCATTTGAGACGACCCATCGCCACAATACGCAAGTGGTGTTGTCGGGTGTCACGTATGCGCGGGTTATTGAGATTATCAACGGGTACACGATCAGTTTCGAGAACACAGGAACACCCTACACGGTTGAAGTGCAGGGCGCGAACCATAACTTCGCTGATGTGACGAATTTCGATGGTGGAATGAGTATGATCGTCGGAAACGCCGCGGGTCTGATTGTCCACGAAGCGGCGGCTGGACCGACGTTGGTCGATGCCAACATTCTCTCGATTGACGGCTCCACGACAGTTCCGGCGCTCATGCGGATTGCCTCTGAGACGATGCTCCTTGGGACCGTGGCCACGGTGATATCAAATTCAGAACTTGAAGTCACATTCTCAAGCTTCTCAGAAGAGGAGACGGCCAACCTGCAAGGTCGGCGGATTGTGTTTACGTCAGGCGCACGCAAGCATGAAGCCGCACGAATTACGGCCTACGATGGCCAGGGGGCGAGTCCGGCGAAGCTCACCATTACGTCCTTGTCTGCGCTTCCATCGATAGGGGACACGCTCATCGTAGTCTAGTGAGGCTATGGCAAACGAAGATTTAACAGAGTTGCACTATTTTGGCATCCCTACGGCGTACTTTGATCTCTTTCCAAAGGGACAAACCGTTGCAATAAGAACGGTTTACGCGACTTCGCAGTTTTGCATTTCGTATCCGACTGTGGCAAACTTAGGTCTACGTAGAATTGCTCAGTCTGAATTCGAGTTGTTGTTGGAGGGCGAGGCATTTGTGCCGGTAAACGTGATCGAGGAATTAGAGGTCACCTTAGTCGCCTCACACGCAGCCCAATTCCCCGTCACAATTCGACAGGTTCAACTTTCAGAGCGGACAGTACACGCTGATGCTGAGTTCGATATGGTGATTTCGTGATTACGACACGAGCCGGTAAGGGAGCCGCGCTTTCGCATAATGAAATGGACACGAACCTCACGGATCTTCGTGATGGCGTGGACATGAAAGTTCCGAAGACACAAAACGCGGGAATACGAACCGATAGTCTTGGCTCCCCGTCGTACTCATGGCGTGATGTGACGGTACCGTTGAGGATCGATGAAGTCGGATCGGGAAAGCCGTCGTGGGTCACGTATCAAGGAAGTTATCGGCAGTTACGATTTGCGGTCAACGACCACGGCTTTTTTACGTTCCATCTTCCACATGAGTATGTGGTGGGGTCTGTGGTCTATATTCACGCGCATTGGTCTCACGCCAGTACGCTCGTGACAGGAGGCTCGGTGACGTGGGGATTCGAACTCTCAGCCGCCTTGAGCCATGATCGAGGGCCGTTCAGTACACCAGTGACGTTGCTGGCCGTTCAGAATGCGCCCCTTGTGCAGTATCAGCACATGATCGCCGAGGTCGCGTGTACAGCGATCGGTGGGGCTGGTGGAACGGTTGACCAAGCACTGATTGAACCAGATACATTGATTCTTGGCCGCGTGTTTTTGTCGGCAAACAATATGACGGTCTCAGGCGGGGGCGTTCCTGAACCGTTCTTACATGAAGTGGATTTGCACATGCAAACAACAGCGATTGGAACGAAACAAAAAGAACCCCCATTCTGGACATAGTTATGGCATGGACGTATTTAGATTCGGGGTACCTAGAGAACCAAACGGATTACATTCAGGATGAGAATTGGGGTGCGCGAAAAAAGAGGGAAGAATGCCTGACGACGACGGCTCGAATTGAGGTATACTTTGGGAAGGTGGTTCCCGAAACAGTGTTAGGGCAACCGACAGAACGAACAGAGGTAAGCTAATGGCTAAAGATGTTGTGAATTACGATTTTACAGAGAATGATACAGGCAGTGTGTTGCGTATCACAGCACGAGACAAATATAGCAAGGGGATCATTCCTTTGAATGGTGTCTATACCGTGAACCTTCTGTTTAAGGCCGAGGGTGGAACGCTTCAATCACGCGCTATGACGGTGTTGACCGGTGCAGATGACGGCAGCGCGGAGTATCAATTCAGCGGCACAGAATTAGGGGTTGGTACGATGCAGGCCCAAGTTGAGATTACCGAGATATCAACAGGAAAAAAGATTTCTCAGACAGGGATTCGTGAGTTTGAAGTTGGCCCGAAGTTAACGTAAAGGAGACGTATGTTACACGGATCGAAATATTTTGCTGCAAAGGAGTTTGCGTGTCAGTGTGGGTGTGGATTTGGCTCACGAGAGGAACAGATCGCAGCCGATCTCGTGCATCTGCTCCATGTGTTGAGGGTGAACCTCGCTGTACCTTTCGTCATTACGTCCGGCGCACGTTGCGTCAAGCACAATGATTCGGTAGGTGGCGGGAAACAGTCAACACATGTACCAGGAGTCCTCGGACAGTGTACCCCTGGATACGAGAGCCAGTCTCGCGCAGCGGATATTGACACATCTCGGTGGTCATCCGCGGTGCGTGGGAAGATCGTGGAGATCGCATTGTCGTGTGGCGCACGTGTCGGCATTGCGGACACGTTTATTCATATCGACGTAGAGTCTGCACCGTACTATAGCGAAGGCTTGTGGAACTATAGTCGGGGTGAGACAAGTTCGAATTAAGGAGGAACGAATGGACCTATTAAATTTTTTCAACGGATTCAAAACCTTTATCGGTGGGTTGATCTTGGTCGGTGGCGGCGTGGCTGGCATGGCCTTCGGCGTAGTCGATCCGGCAACGGGAGCGATGCTCGTCGGGAATGGTTTTGGGCTGTGGGGTATTGGCGGGAAGATCGAGAAGGCGGCACAAACTCTAGCGGAAGGACAAGTCAATGCGGAACCGAAGATTAAGAAGTCGGGTAAGTAGTGCGGTTGTTACATGTGTGGTGGGCCTTGCGCTATCTCTGGGCGCTTGTGTCCCTACGACTATGGGGCCAGATGGACAGGTAGTCCAGCACGAACCGGATTACCAGTCTGTTCGTCTCATCGCCTCGGCATCCGTGGCGGCATGGGCCGCGGCACAGAAAGATGGCATTAAACCTGACGACGCGAAAGCCTTGGTCGGGATCCTCGAATCGGTGAATGAGTATCGACTTGAGGGCGGAGCTATCGTACCTGAGCAGTGGGCACCCGTTGTGAAACGTGATGTGCCGGTTCGCTATCAGGCGCTCGCAATGGTGATCATCCAATTGACGGCGCACGAACTTGAGAAATACGATTTGAATCCCAACGTCCCGATTCGTGATCCACGATTGGGAAAGATTCTTGAGGCCATTTACGAGGGGGCGAAACTTGGACTCACACCGTACCTGATGGGGATGGAAGAGCAAGAGGATCGGCGAGCGTTGTACGGAGCGTATCACCGAGCATAAGACGATGGCACGCATACACTTGAGTCCTGTTGGTGTGTTTGTTCACGAAATGATAGAGGAGTGTGATCTTTATGAGCAATGTGCTGACGACGAAAGAGGAAGTGAAGAAGTATCTCGAAGATACGGCAGGGATAAGCTCGTTCGACGCGCTGCTCGACGCGCTCATTCTCGGCGTATCCCAAAAGTTCGAGTTCGCGGCCAATCGCCCGTTGTTTTCCGCGACGAGGGTTGAGCTACACGGTGGCGGCACGTCACGATTATTTGTGAAGGCTCCACCCATTACCTCGATTACGTCAATCGTCTACGCGGAGGACTATGACTTTGCGAACGGGACCACACTCGCGGCGGCAGAGTACGTGCTGGATCCATCAGACAAGAAAGAGGCGATTTATTCCACGTACGGGGTCTTTGTGGGTGGCCTTGAGTCCTTGAAGGTCACGTATGTTGGGGGATACATCGGCGCAGACGTAGCGAACTCGAATATTCCTGAAATGGTGAAACAGGCGGCAACACTGCAAGTGGTCTATCTCTTTAAGAATCGCAAGACGATTGGTTTTGATAACGTCAATGTGGGAGACGGTGTGCTGACGAAGATTACGAATCGATGGTTTTTGCCGGATGTGTTGGACGTGGTGCGAGCGATACGGCTTAAAAACATCTACTAAAAATGGCAAAATTAGTAGTTTCAAAACGGTTCCAAAAGCTCGCACACCGCACGCTGAACGACGGCATACGCAAGCGTATTCGTGCGGCAATGAATGAGGGGATGCCGTTGGTACGTGATTTTATTAAGCGTACCTATATGGGGGCGGCATCACGTGGTGGGCCTCGTTTAGCACGAAACACGGGGCAAATGGAACGCCGTACGGTGGCAACACCTGCGGTGATTGCCCCTAATGGGTCGGTGACAGCGGGTATCGAGATTCGTGTCCCGTATGCGTCCACGCATATTGTGCACGACAATCGACCTGGGACGACGATTCGACCGAGATCGAAGGCCGCGTTGACCGTTCCGATTTTGGAAAATAGTCAACTCCGTCCTCCTCGTCCGGCGACAGGGTATCCCCGACGGTTTGTGCATTCCGGTGTGATTTATGCGGCGTTGCAGGGTGGCGTGCAGCCGGTATTTCGACTTCGAGAGTCGGTGTTTGTTCCGGCGCGGGTGCACGTGCAGACGGATATTAAACCAGCGGCCAAGAAGATTTTACGGAACATCTTACTTGACCGTGTCTTAGAGGAGTTTGCAGGCTAATGGCGACCATCCCCGTTCGAACTGAGATTGTGAACAAACTCCTTGACACGTTTCGAGGGATCGATGAAATCCAGACCGTACGTGCATGGACGGCTCCCCCAACAGACCTGATGGCGGTGGAGCTACCGGCCTTATACCTGGTCGAAATCGCTCCTGAAGAGCGTGAAATTTCGAATCGGCTGGCTGTAGGCCGGATGCACTTATTGGCCCAAATCTTCTTTAAGACCACGATGTTAGATCAGGCCGAAACGAGCTTCGTGGATATCTACGATAAGATGGATATCGTGGCGGCAAGGCTCCATGCGATTTACCATACCAATGTCGGATTATCGAAAAATGGACTTGTTAATATAGTGGAAATTCAGTACGATAGGATCATTACGAATGATTCCGTAGGGGTGCTGACTTCGACGTTTGACGTTGAATATCGGCACGATAGAGGGAACGCTTTTAGCTAACAGAGGAGGAGAGATATGCCGCAAATTCACGATACCGATAACTACACCGTACCTGGTGGGATTAAGCTGTTCTTCAATGATGGAACAGGCGAACGCGACCTTGGCAACATGGTCGACGTATCCCTCGGTCGGGAGACGGAGAATCTTGAGCACTACACGAACCGCCCTGGTACCCGTGTGAAGGACAAGATCATCGCGCTCAGTGAGAGCATCACGATCGATTTCAGTTTGGACGAACCCGTCATCGACAACTTCATCCTGTTCTTCAAGGGTGATACGGCAGCTTCGCAAGCAGCCGGAACAAGTAACGTGATCGATCAAGTGGTTTCGCTGGCGACGAGCTTCGGGTTTGCCTCGGTTGGAAAACCGGCGATCTCGGCGGTCTCGGCTCGGCAGTACATCGATTACTGCTATCTGTACGATGGTGTGTCTGTGTATACGGACAACAGTGCAGAAGCGGATACCGCAGCCGGTACGCCGTTTGCCATCAATGCGGACGCGAACGATGTGTTGTACATCGGCAAAACCACACAGTTCAAGGAATTGAACATCGATGTGCAAGTCGCGTCGGTCGGGTATACCGCTCCGCTCTGGGAATATTGGAACGGCTCAACGTGGTCAACCTTGTCCATGACGGGCACTGATGACTTCACGGTCGATGCGACCTTGACGTTCACGGTTCCTGGTGATTGGGCACAGAATGCGGTCAACAGTGTGACGGCCTACTGGATCCGCTTCACACAGACTGCGGCTTCTCCGACTGCCGCGACCTTGCTCAGCATTGGTCGTCAAGCGTTGGTGGAGAACACGGATTACGTGGTGGACTACGGAAGCGCAACACAGGATGGTCGCGTTCGAGCGGTCTCCGGTGGGTCGTTGGTTGATGGTGAGAAGATCAAGGTCTCCTACACCTACACCACCTACACCGCGCTCATTAGCAACCTGGTGCAGAGCGGTGCTGCGGAAGGATCAGCCCGACTCGAAGTGCATCCTCAGAGTGGTCGTGGGCTATCCTTCGACTTGGAGTTTCCGAAGTGCCAGATTTCCAGCAATGGTGATCTGAGCTTGAACGATCAAGAGTTCATGCAGATTCCGTTGCAGTTGACGGTGCTGGACGATACAGAGAATACGCCGACCTACCCATACGGTCGTATCCTCCTGTACGACGCGTCAGCCTAAGTAGGAACGTTCTAAAGTGCCCCCTGTATATCAGGGGGCACGTTTCCCTCATTCTCACCACAAAAGGAGTTCCCCATCATGGACGGGTTATTGTCCCTTATGTCAATCACCGAGTACGCAGGGTACAAGGTGAAGGAGTGGAACATCGTTCAGTTCTCGAAGCTGACCGGCGTGATCACGGCCATTGCCAAACAGTATGCAGCGTCGAACATTTCGTGGGACGCATTTTCAGAGACCCTTCAACAGACCGACACCAAAGGGATGCTGAGCGTCTCGACGAGTTTGATGGATGCGTTGCAGCCATTCCTCGAACATTCTCCGGCGATCTTATCGGTCTCGTGTGGGATCACTGAGAAGCAGCTTGAAGAGTTGAAGTTTACAGACGGTGCGATCTTGACACTGCTCGTCATTAAGACGAACATGGAGCACCTGAACGGTTTTTTCGGAAGCCTCGCCGCTCAACTCGGAGCGGCAGGACCAGCGAGTCCGAAGTAGAGTTTGATTGTTCGCTCGAACTGCTGACAAGCAGAGGGCATGACTTATCGACGCTACTGAACGAGTATCCGATTTCGGTTGTGCGGTCACTGTCACGATGTGCGTCGATCAATAGGGCGTATGAGACGATCACGATGTCGAACGTCATCGCGGTCGGTGCGGTACACGCGATTGAGGCAGGATTTAGTGGGAAGACCCCACAAGCGTTGCGGAAGTTTCAGCGTGGCATTACGAACGCGATTAAACGGGCGCAAGCAAAAGGTCAGGGAGGGCAAGCAGACGCAGAGACGCTGCTCGGTGGCTTCGGTGCAAAAGTCATAACGGAGAAGATCGATGGCGGACGTAAGAATAGAACTAGAGGCAGTCAGTAAAGAACTCATCAACAGCTTAGATGGCGCGGCGAAGTCTGCCGAGAAGCTGCTCTCTAATTTTCGTGCGCTGACCAGCGGAAATGAGAAAGCGGAAAAGGGTGCGGAGAAGCAGACCAAGGCGCAACGAGACTTAAACAAAGAGCAGGAAAAGGGCGCGAAGGCCACGGAGATTGCGGGAAAGGCTCTTGAGAAAACCGCAGGAATCATTGGTCGATCCGCGGCTCTCTACTTGTTCTTATATGAAGCGGCGAAGAAAGCGTTCTCCGTCTTTGGCGACACCGTCAAGTTTGCCGTTAAGAACATCGACGATTTCAATCGTGCCACAATCGGGACCGCCGCGGCGATCACGAACATTGCCGATCAGTCCGTCAATGCTGGCCGGACCTATGAGTCCATCTTCCTGCAAAATTTACGCGCCACGCGTGGGATCTTTATCGAGTTGGAGCGGTTAGCGGCTCGTTACTTCTCCTCATCGATTGATTTGCAGTTGGCGTACAACACCTTCGCACAACGAGGCGTCGTCATTCGTCGTGCGGAATTGACGCAACTCGCACAGTTAACCGACCTCATCTTACTGTTGACGCAGGGACAGCAAAGCACGATTCAGGTTCAAGAAGAAATCCGTTCGTTAATGACTGGCACGTTGCGGCCAACCGCGCAGTTAGGTCAGTTGTTGAAAGCGTTCGGGGTCGATATCAAAGAAGTCGGTCAGCAGATTCGTGCGACACAAAGTTTGAAACCGTTAGAGGGGATTCTCGTCGGCGCGAAAGCCGCGACCAACGAGATACAAAAGACGTATCAAGCCGCTCTGAACGGCCTTGAAACTATTGTGCGTCAGGTGTCACGTATTGCGGGAGAGGGATTCTTCTCGACATTGGTCCACAGCATCCAACGGTTTACCGCCTTCATTGACGCGAATAAAACGAAGCTGGCTTCGGTCGCCGCCGCGATTGGCGATGTGCTCGGTGATGTGCTGGACCGGTTTCGCTCAACGGTTGAAGCGTTTTTGAGTGGTGAGAGCATTGAGAAGAGTATTGGTCCGTTCATTAAAATTGCTGCCGTGTTACAGGCGGTCGGGAGTGCCTTGTTCCGAATTGTCGAAACGATCGGTATTATTCTTCGCAACATTCCTTCCGCGATCCAGGCGTTCACCGACGCATTAGACACCTTCGATATCGACCCACAGAAGCGTGCCATGAAGGAGTACCGCGCTGAGGTTGAGCGTACGATTAAGATACTAGAGTCTCTCCCTGAATCGTCGAATAAGGATATCAACGAGTTTACCAAACGGAACATCGAGGAGTTGAAGAAACAGGTCAAGATCGTTGATGACTTCTTAGGTGATCGTGGAGCCTCCTTTCCATTCCTTGATAGCGTCAAGGCGTTTATTAAAAGTCTGGTTCCTGGTGCATCCGAAGCAGGGTCGGCGCTCCATGCGGCACAGAAAGCAGCCGAGGCGCTTGGAACGGATCTTGAGAAGTTGGGGAAATTTGATTTCACAGGTGAAGTCAACGAGAACATCAAGTCGATGGAAGACGCGGTTAAGGGTGTTCAAGCTCGGATTAAAGAACTGACGGAGATTAACCAGGAGACCTTTGCGGCACCACGACTCCCCTTTGCACCAACGCCGGAGCAACTTGCGGAACAAGGGAGACTGACCAAGCAACTCGCGGAAGCGGAGATCGCCTTAGCACGTGCGCGACGCACGCGTCGGCAGCAAGAATCCGCGCAGCTTATTGACACACAACTCAACGCACTTCGGCGAGAGTTTGCGCTCATTGAACAAGGATTCGCGGTTGGACCGACGGGTGGGTTAGAACGGCTCCGCTCGATTTCCGAAGAGACGACTTCGTTCATCAAGAAAAATCTAGGGGATCTTGCGAAGGGTGCGGTGAGTGATTTTAGCGTCCTGCAACTCGGTGTGAGTGGTGTAACAGAGGAAACCACCTTCTCGATCTTTTCGAATCTGCGACGGCAGCTTGATGTGGCGAAAGAAGGTCTCAAAGAGTTTGAGCGAGTCTCCAAATCGGCGTTAGCTGAAGTGATTCAAGCCGAGGCGCAGCCACACTTTACCGCCTCGACGAAGATCCTGACTGATGCGGAGAAGGTGTTTAAGGCGACAGTGGCGGGGCTTGAACAGGATATCGCCGTTGCGAACCGGAAGATCGAATTGGCAAAAGAGGTTAGCGACCCGAAAGCGGAAGCCGAGGCGGTGAAGGAACTTGCCGACGCGCAGCAGAACCTTATTCTCGGCACGAAGACCGCACAAGAGCAACTGAATTTTCAGAAGACGAACGCGGGGCTTGAGCAGCAGATTGGCATCCAAAAACAACTCAAAGCTGAGGAGCAATCAGCTATCGCATTACAGGCTGAGAAAAATCGTCTGAAGCAAGACGAATTACGTATTACGCAACAGCTTCAACAACAGATCGGACGGGCGGCACAGACAAACGTGCAGCTTGAAAGTCGGGTCGCACAACAAGCGCAGGGAGCCGCCGCAGCCGCACCACGAACAGATTTAGAAGCGGCACGCGCTGAGATCAACAATGTGTCGTTACAGATCAATACGGATATCGGCGCGGCGGTTGGACAACTCAACGCGTTGCAGGTTGAGTTACAAGAACTGGCGGCAGCGGGTGATCCCGCAGCAGCAGCGAATTTACGGTTTGTGGAAGCGCAACAGCGGTATTTGCAGTCCATTCAAGAGGGTGCAAATGCGGCCCAAGCCGCGGCGTTATCAAATGCCAACTATGCCGTGACGCTAACGGCGGTGGGCAATGCCACACAATCCACGTTGGACGCGTTGACCGACTCAATTCTCGATGCGTTTGAAGGGAAGAAGACAGACTTTACCCGTGTGTTCAAAGACATTGCGGATAGTCTGGTCAAGGACTCCCTCAAGAACACATTCCAAGAAGTGACGACTGCGCTCCAAAAGGGTGTGAAGAGTGTGTTCGAGGAATTGACCGGCGACGTGACGGGTGAGATGGCCTCGACATTAGGACCGGCATTCTCGGCTGGCTTTGGACTGATCGCGTCATTTGTGTTGGGGCAAATCCTGCAAGGGAATAAGTCAAGCGCGAATGCCGCGAATCCGACAGTCGGGATTCAGAGTAGTGAACAGGTTCGCGGTTTGATCGGAGGAGAGACACAGATCCCGATTGGTTTGGTCGGTGAGAGCCTGCAAGATGCGCTCGTGCCCACGAACTTACTGCTGGCGAGAATTGCGCGTGGCGTGGACCGTCTCAGTGTGGGATCCGGCTTGAGCGCGGAAGCGATTGAGACAGCGATTGGGAACGCGGTCGCGGACTCCTTACAAATTCAAACGGCATCGGTGTAAGCATGGCAGGAACGATTCGGATACCGGCACACGCAAAATTCATTGGTGGGGGCGGGACCATCACCTATAAAGGTAACACCAACGCGTGTATCTGGTGGGAGTTGGTGGGTGTCGCGTCAATGATTGAAGGTGCCCCGTATGGCTCTCTCGATAATATTCAGCACATCACGGATAGCGACGGGTATGCAACGGCGGTCTACACCGCCCCCACAGCAGATCCAGGTGTGGGCAATTATGATCGGATTAAAGTTCACGAAGCGCAGGTTGTGTAAGTATGGCACTTCATAAACTCTACGAAGCAAATGCAGCGACCGCATTCCACGGATCTGATGCGTGGTCAAGCGGTCACCTGATGTTCAGTAAACGAGATGATGGGTGTCTCTTTTTCGGGAATCCGTTTAACGGAACGTATAAAGTGTTTCGAGATGGGACGGCCATTCGTCGTGTTCGGGCATGGGGAACCGCGTTTTACAGTTATGATGTGGATCGGGATCGGATCATCCATATCGGTGTCGGGTCACCGACAATTAACTACAATATCGATACGATGCACCACATCTATAATCCGAATGAAACACCGTTTATCCAATTTAATGCGTCGAGTGCATTGTTCTATTACGGGACGATTTTCCGAGGAGAGATATACAAAGGGATAACCGCGGCTGGCACGACGACCGTGACGAAAAAAGATCCGGTAACCGGCACGACATTAGGGTCGTTTCAAACGGTTGCGACCCTCACCCCATTCGTCTCGGATATCACCGTCATTACACCGGAAGGTCTCTGTATCTTGATTGATAAAGATAATGGGACATATGGCGTCCTCCAATTTTACGATCTTTGGAAGAGCCAATTACTGTATGAGACGACAATTCCGAGAGCGTATCAAGTGGCTGTCGACTACGTGAATAAAAATATTTGGAGTGTAGGGATCGTCTCGAATCGACTACAGATCCATTCATTCCAGGTTGAACCGTACGCGATGGCATTGGCGATGTCGTCGAACCGTCAACGGTACAATGAAGACACGTTGACCGCGACGCTCACCGGTTCAAACAACGAAAAGGTCGTGGGGTGGCCGGTCGGCTGGCGACTCACACAGCCCGTTCCAGGTGGAGGATTCCTTGGCGACGAGGCGCTTGGGATGGCTCCGCTTGGGTCGAGTGGACAGCCAGGGGGAACAGCCGAAGGGCATTTAGAAACAGAGTACAGTGTGACGGACGACTTAGGCGAGGCACATAATACGTATTGCGGACCAGGCGCGGCGGACTTCGTGGGAACCTCTGCGACCATTCAGGCATGGACGGGGATTTAATGGCACTTGAATTAGCATTACGAGTACAGAATGTTTTCGAATACGCGGACTGTTCAGGGCCGTGGGGCGCTCTCGACGGGTACCCGCCGTATTGTACGGGAGGAATTACATACAGTGAAAAAATTTCCCTCATCGACGCGTGGGTGTACAATCCCGCAACCGACCGCTACCGATTCATCGCACTAATGTCGCAATACGGCTGGCCGAGTTGGTCGTATCAAGAGTGGACGATCCACCCTGAGACCGGCGCGGTGGAGTCACACCGCACGTTGGTCGGATTCGGCGTTGCACATGCCTGGACCGGTGAAGTGTTTAGTGGTGGTTTGAATAAACTGTACGCCACATACGCCAATACCGCAGGAGAAGGGAAGCAGGGCATTATCGAATTAACGCGTGATGATTTGATTCCGACGACGTGGCAAGTGGCCAATCCGATTGTCAATGCCACACAAATTAGTAATCTGAATCTCGGTATTTCGGGGATGGCCGTCTGTCCCGAACGAAAGCTCGTGACGATTTGTACGAGTGGCGGCGGCATGTACACGTATGACTACTCCAACTACCCTGCCACATCGACGTTGTTGACGTGGCATCCGTTTCCCGAATCGTATTGTTGGAGCGCGGGATATGAAGATACACAACGCATGTGGGCACTCTTCTCGGACAATATTTGGGTGCCGTCAACATCGGCACAAACCACATTGCTGAAATATAACTTTTTCACCGGACGCGTGGAACTCGTGACGGAGCTTCAGAAGACGGATCCGCCCGACCGTATAGCGAAAGTCGCATGGGACAGCAAGCGCAAGAAACTTGGGGTGATGCGGATCAAAGCGGAAGATGCCGATGGCAAAGCGAACAATGCGTTTGAAGTGTATAATCCACGACCGGTCATGTCGTTTATTGCAGTACCGGTCAATGTCAGTCGTCTTGCCCCAGGACTGCAAGTCCCATTCGTGACTTCCCTGTCCGGTGCAAAAGGTGAGAGTGGGGCCGGAGGTCGACGGATTGAACTCTCGGCGTCGAAGGCTGATTTACTGGACTTAACCTCAGTCGTAACCGAAGGCGCAGGAAGTGCGGTCTTCAACGCGTATCCAGAGAGCAGTCAGGAAGTTGACACGATTACTGTCTCGTATGACGAAACAAAGGTGACGTAATGGCTATTATTTCAAACTCAATTACCTTCACAGTTGGCGATAACACCCCTGTCGCCACAACACAGTCGGACATTGTCTTAGGGACCGCATCGCCGTCGGTCATCTTACCAGGGGATCCTCTCGGCGTCACGGCTGGCGAACTACGGCGACTCGTGTATCCGAGTACGTTGTTTGCGCCAATCATCTACGAGACGAACCCCGATGTGTACACGAATTTCAATACCTCACCATTAGATGTGCGTCCTCGTGCGTTGACGGTCGGAACGCTCGAAGATAACGTGATTATGGGATGGCTTGGGCAATCGAAGGATGTGTCAATTGCAGAACGATGGCTTGGGTCGACGACGAAGTCTCGCATGACATTGGCGTTCTTCACGGAACTCCAAAACTATTATCGGAACCCCCCGACGAACGGGACATATATTCAATGGGAACCGAGGGACCGGACCAGTAAAGTCTACAACATTGTGCTTGAGGCGCTCACCCTCTCACTGACCGGTTCTGCCGGAGTCGGGGCCGGTGACTTCGAGTTTGACTACATTGTCACGCGCCACGGCTATGTGGCAGGGACCGTCGAGTTACGGTTTCGGATTCTGGGAGAGGCTGCGTAGTGATTACCGCAAGCACGACATATCAAGAGTATCTCGCACGAGACGTGATCTTTCCCAAGTTCAAACTCTACTCATTTTCGCTCGACCTGGATTCGTGGGAAGACATTGTTACCGATCAATATACCCAGACGCCGCTTGACCTGACTCCGTTCGTGACGAAGATTGATTATTCGTATGATCGGATCCAGGTCGCAATGGTGGATGATGGGAGCCTCTTGTTTCATCCTGATGGGGGCAGTCTCCGGACCTCCATCAGACAAGGCCGCGTCATTCGCCTTCGAGAAGGGTTCGAGAATCTTGCGGAAACAGAATGGCTGTGGACTTTTACCGGTACCGTCGAAGGCACCTACTCATGGAAGTATGAGCGTGATACGAACATCGATATACAGTTCTCAGTCTACAGTCGACAGAACAATCAGGCATGGCGACGACGGAATGTCACGTCATCCGACTTCACCATCGGGTCGGATTGGGGCGCGATGTTCTATAATATCGTGCAGGACATTATGTTGATGGGGCCAGGAGAAATTGACGTTCCGAATCCGTGGAATCTGACCTTCGATAAGAATACGAACCAAGTCGTCAATACCCCACCGTGGGAGGCTATCGAGGGACTCACCTTCGGGCTAAATGCGCGACCGTGGTTTGACGGACGAGGGAAGCTGAAATTGATTAGTATCGATCAGCACCGCACCACGCATACGCTGCCTGATGATAAATACCTGATACGGTACGATGTTCGGGCATCCAGCGCCGAGACCATTAACAAAGTCATCTTGATCTATTTGAGTAACTCCTTGTCGAGAGTCGATGGGGACGATCAGATTCTCGGTTCAGCGATGGTGACAACCGGATTCTTTCGTCCGAAGCAGGATATCATCGTGTATTACAGTGATGAACGAAAATCGCGGAGTGATAACCCACGGTTCATCGTGATCCAGAGTGTCAACTCTGGGTTGGTTCCCGTCGGTTCGGAAGCGATGGTCAAACTTGATGAGTTTTCAAGCAAGATCACCGTCACGATTAGTGTTTGGACCTCGATTCTCGTCGCGGTGCTGTTTGCCGTGTACCTCATCTTATCAGGCTTCCCAGACGGCCTCGGATACTTTACGACAATTCCTGTGGGCCGTGTGCTTCAGGCCGTCGTCCTGTTCTTTATTTTGATCGTCATGTCCAGCATTGGAACCGGTCAATATGAGGTTTGGGGAACGCCTTACGAAATGGTATACTTAGAAAAGCAAGCCATCGCACAGAAATCAGGACTAGAGTTCTGGCAAGAGCGTGAGAAGGAGATCCGTAACGACTTCATTTCAACGGAAGAACGGGCGCTCCCGCTCGTTGAGAATCAATTGCACTACGAAGTTATGAAGGAACAGCCGCGGACTCTCTTGATGCGGTACGATCCGAGATTCGAGCCAGGGGACGTGATTGCCTTGTCGTCGACGGTCCGGATCTATGTGGATCAGATGCAGCGAACCTTGATGCGCGGAGCGGTAGATACGATGAAAATGACTCTCACAGGATTTAAGACGGTGTTGTAATGACAAGGTTACGCGAGCCCCTCATTACCCTGATTGATACCCGTATTGATCGGTCCGCGACCGAAATCATTGGTACCAGCGCGTCACCGGCTTACAAATGGTTCGATGTGGGTCTCAAGCAGTTTATTTGGGTAATGGATGTTGACTTGGATTTGAGCGGAACTCGACCCGACTCTGCACAGATTGTGAAAGCGGTCCCGATTGCTGACGCGTCACACGGCGTACATAAAACTGGACCGAGCACCAAGCTCAGACTTCGACGCTTAGAAGCTCGGCGTGGGTATGAGATCGTCGGCGTCGCGGCCATCGTCAACGGGCAAATTGTGGTTGTGGAAGTCACGTATAGCGATGTGGGTATCACACTTGGGGCGACACAGACGTACGGATCCACCTACCGACCGCTCACATATACGGAACTTGGGACACCCGCGTTGAATGGAGGGTTTGCGTACGGACAATTACCGTACGGTGTGATGGGAAAATTCGATGCGAACGGGAATCTACTCACAGTCTTGGCGTTACCATAAGGAGTTGTTATGGCATTGATTACGTTAGTGAAGACATTTCAAGGATCCACATCCTACGCCGTCGATCATGAAGGGAACTACACCCTCATCGAAGGTGCGGTCAACAGCCTGAGTGACTCGCTGAACAACGCGAGCGTCGGGACACGCGATCTTCGTGTGGATCAACTGTTTGATCGGAACGGAATTTTTGGGAAGGCGTCCTATAAGCCGGTTGCCGCAACGTTGACCGGTCCACCGTACAATCTCAGTATTGCCGCGGGTGCATATTATTCCGGCACCGAGTTTCGGAGCGCGGGGACAACCACACTGGTTCCCCTTGATGCCTTCTCGACCAGCACCTTGTACGTCGATGTACCGACCGGTGGTGTCCCAACCGTAAATTCTTCAGCCGGTGCTGATACCGTGTGGTCGTTCTCATGGAACGATACGACGCATGTGGTCAGTGCCGTGACGTTTTACTCCGCGACTGCCGACATTCTCCTCGACGGCGATGACTACAACGGGATGTTGGGGAGCTACCTGAGCGTAGCGGATCGGCTGGCCGCAATCGAAGCGTTGGCGGGAACCATCAGCGGGTACTATGCGGAAGATGCGGGAAGCCATTCCGGACTCAACTTCGGGTACTTCGGCGGGAAAGTGCATAACGATAACGTGGTCACCACGACCGCTGACGGGACGGTGCTCCTGACAGACGCCACGACCAATTATGTCGAAGTGCATCCTGGGACCGGTGTTGTCTCGAAGAACACGACCGCGTTTACAGCCGGACGTATCCCGCTCTTCACCGTGACAACGTCAGGTGGAACGATTAGTGTCGTCACCGATCAACGGACATGGGCACGAGCCGGTGGAGGCGGAGGCGGGGGGCATACCCAGAATACCGATCTGGGGACGGACAACACCGAGTTTAAGCTGAATCGATTGCATACCGGTGCACCCTCGTCAAATTGCCTGTTCTCGGTTGAGCGCGGCTCAAGTGCGGATGCGAGTCTCCGATGGAACGAAGCCACCGATAAATGGGAATTTACGAATGACGGCTCCACCTTTCAAGAGATTGGGACAGGGAGCGCAGACATCGGCACACAAGGCTTGACATCATATGTCTCGAAGAACGACCCCACGCAATTAGTTGAACGGTTGGCCATCAGTTCGGACGGGGGGTACGTTCAAGAAGATATCGGGCCAACAGGGGACAACATTATTACGGACGCACCCCAAGGGGTCGAAGCCTTGGTGCTGCGGGTCCAGTTCTGGGACTCGTCACCTGGTGCTGGCGTGAATGTGAAGTTCAGAAAATATGGTGACGCCGCGGCTCCCACGAAGAGTTACACGGTCTGGGGTGGGACGAACGAACAAGATGATGTGGCGACCATCGTGATTCCTGGTGATGATGGGGCTGGCACAATCGGATATGAATACATTGTCACCGCGTCCGGTGCCGGTACTGCCAATGTGCGGATCTTCCTGTGTGGGTACTTCAAGAAAGTCACCGGTACAGGATCACGACGCGATACGTTCCAAAGCGCGGGGAATGTCGCCACGGCGAATACGACCACGAGCTTTAATCTGACCGCGTTCATCAACCGTGGGTTGGTGCACACCTTGAAAGCCACGGAGACCGGCGCGACGATGACGGGTCTCTATGATCTGGAAATTTATGCGAAGGATACCTTCGCCGCCGCGGACCTCTTGTACAAAGCCGCCGACGTGGATCCCGCAGCAAGTAGTCGGGTATATACCGATCGTCTGCCGTGGTTTTATGAAGACCTGGACGCCACGGTCGAACTCCATATTCGGATCGTGAATAAAGATGCCACGAACAACGGAACGTTTACCTTTGACCTGATTAGTGAGCAGTTCGCGTAAAGGAGCACGTGTATGGCCGTCGTCTTAATCGAAGGGTGGGACTACCACAAGAATAATGCCAACGTCGACCTGAACGTCTCAGGAGGGCAGGGATGGTCGGCGGGTGGATTTGGGACCGCGACGATCCCGTCCGCGGCGTCTGACCCATTCTCACGGCAATACCTCGCGTGTGCCACGAATAACGCGATGCGGTCGTATGTGTTTACAGGGAACGCGGAGTGTGTCGTCTCGACGTGGTTTCGGAGTCCGTCAACGGTGAACCACTTCTATCTCGAATTTGCCAACTCGGATTTATTCGCCAACCATATCTCGTTACACGGTGGCCAAAATCGAAACGGATCGTTCCGGATCATGCCGAATAATGGTGTCCCGATGTTCTCAACCGTTGGGGGCGGCGGCGTCATCAAGGGCGTGTGGCAATTCTTGCAGATGTACGTCAAAATTAGTGACACGGTGGGAGCCGTCAAGATTGAACTCGACGGCATGACGTTGTGCGATAAGACGAACATCGATACACGGACCGGTTCAGGCAACATCGATGTGGGGCGAGTCAGTCTCCTCGGCATTTGTGATTGGGGAGACACGATCATCCGAACCGGTGTGTCCACCTTCTTGAAACCGTTTGAAGTCGTGCCGTTTACGCCGAATGGGGACGGAGGCACGTTGAACTTCACCGCAACAGGCGGGTCCACCCATTATACGGAAGTGGATGACGGAGCCTCTCCTGACGATGCCACGACCTACGTGTCGAGTAATACCGTCGGGCATATCGATAAGTACACGATGCCGGATAACAGTGACACCCGCACGATTCTCGGTGTGCAGCTTCAGGTCCGCGGCGAGAACAACGCCTCGTCGACCAACAAGCTCATCACCCGTTTAGAAGACGGGACGAACGTCGTCTCATCTGCCGCCATGACGGGTGTCTCAGGGTATCGCTTCTTCTCGTACGTTCGAGAACTTGCGCCTGACGGCACATCATGGGATGATACGGATTTAGATAACCTCATCGCCTCATTGGAGATTTCAGCATAATGCCAACGATCTATGGCGCAGAAGGATGGGACCAATACGCGAACGCCGGACCGGTACAAGCCGGTATCGGGTATGGTGCGGTCAGCGGCGGGTTGAACCCCTCGACCATCAGCACGTCGAATGATAACTTTGGCCGTCCAGGGTATACGACTGCCGGTATTCTGTTGCCGTGGCATATTGATATCGGGAGCAACATCAGTGAAATCTACGGCGCGTGGTGGTCGAACCATAACGTGAACAACGCCGATAACCTGGAACAGTTTCTTGAGTTTCAAGATACCGAGACGTTTGACGCGGGATTCATGTTCTGCATTAAATCATTCGGCGGCAACGGATCCGTGGAGATTCTCAAGACGAACGCGACCGCTGGCAGCTATACCGGTCTTGTCGAGCATGTCACGACTGTTCGTGGCTCGGCGGGTACCCATCTGTACCATTCGGTAAACGGTCCGGAGTGGTCCCATTGGGAAGTGTATTTCAAACTTCACGCATCAACCGGTGAGATTCGCGTATGGCAGAACGGCCAAACGGTGTGGCATCGGGCGGGATTCGATACACGAGGATTTGCCGGAGCCACGACGTTCAACCGCATTCATTTCGCAATGGGTGGGTCGATTCCGTCAACGCCCGTTGCGGACATGATCTTCAGCGATACCCGTGTTGGGCGTCACGAGATTCGTCCCTTGCGCCCGAACGCGGCTGGCTCGAACTCCGCATGGACTGCCGTCGGGACCGGCTCCGCCAACTATGATCGTGTTGATGAAGGGAACGCACCGGACGATACCACGACCTACGTGCATACCGCGACCGCGGCCAACATCGACTCCTATAATTGTGAGACCTACACACTTGGGTCGACGGAAGAAATCATTGCCGTCGGCGTCAACGCACGCGTACGAGCCAACCGCGCCAACACCCTGAAGGCGCGACTTCGGATCAGTGACGGGACGACCGTCGTGAATAGCGCGGACTTCGTGCCCCCGCAGGGAAACTGGCGTCATAAGAAAGAGTACTATACCCTCGCGCCCGATGGGGGTGCATGGGATCAGACAGATTTGAATAACCTACAAATTGGAATCGAGTCGAGGGCCTAATGTCAATTATTCATATGGAAGGATGGGATGGACTGCCGGTTGAAGCTCCGCTCACATGGGGCGGAGGCGGAGGACCACGCCCACGTATCGCGCTCAACTACATGGACGCCTCCACCACAGCGGCCAACCGTTCACAGGTCGTCGGGACCGGTGGAAAGTTTGGTGGGCGACACTTTAATTTGGGCACGAATGCAAATGAAGGGGTCGTCCTTGGCCCTGCCTTTTGTTTAGAGGAAGTCATCGTCGGCATGTGGTTTAAGTGTGGGGCCTTGCCAGGATTTACCGGCGCAGGGTACGTGTGCCAATTCGTGACGAATGCGTATGAAAACTTTCCTGGCCTCTTCATTGATTCGGACACCACTGGCCATTTACGCCTCGTGCGCTATACGACCGCGGTCTCGACCACGACGCCCGTCGTGTTGCAGGCCGGTGTCTGGTCGTTCCTCGAATTTTATGTGCGGATCCATGACACGCTCGGAGCCTGGACGGTCCGGAAGAACGGCATTACGGTGCATGAAGCCACTGGTCTTGATACGAAGCAAGACGCGACGACGATTCGGTCGGTGGGCTTGTACAAGCCGTGGGCTGGCAATAGTCTCAAATATGACGATCTCTACATCATGGATCCAGCCGGAGCCACACCGAACACGTTTCTCGGACCGATCCGAATTGATCGGATCTCCCCGACCGCGAACGGCACCACGAACAACTTCACCCCCAACACCGGCTCGAACTTTCAAGCCGTCGATGAAGATGAACCGGATAGCGACACGACCTATATCGAATCCTCGACCGCCGGTCATATTGACGAGTACACGATGGGGGACATTTCTGTGAGCGATCCGGAAGTGCCAATCGCGGTGGGTGTCAATGCGGTGCCTCAACGGTATAGTCACCTGGGAAAAGATATCAAGCTCCGCTTGCGCGATGCGTCCGGTGTGCAACAGAGCGCGGCCCTTGAAGTCAACTATGCCTACAAACGGGGTATGATGAAACAAATCTTCGATAAAGACAGTCTCGGTGGGGCCTGGTCACAGACCACAGTCAATGGCGTTGAAGCCGGAGTGGAGTTAGCCTAATGGCGGAATATCGGATTACCTCAGTCGGAGCCGAAGTTGCCTACGAAAATGCGACATCAGATGATGTCTCGTTGACGAATATCTCCGCGGAACTCATGTTGCGGTCGAACGACCCCAAGGTCCGCGTCACGCAGGTCTTCGCAGACGTGTTGATCCAACTCGAACCCCCACCGAAGCGGGTGTTCCCATTACCGCGTATCGAGCAACAAGCCCATCTGTTTAGCGTGGTAGGCAACCATAAACAGCCACGTTACGGGTTCCAAGATACCGGTTTGATTCCATAGGGAATTTTGCTACACTAGGAGAACTATGGCGAAACAAGTCTTCACAAACTTTGCGCGGACGACTCTGGCGGCGGGTATTACCGGCGGTCAGACCTCCATCACCGTCACGGACGGGTCGGCCTTTGCGTCCCCGACTGCTGGCGATTGGCAGGTCTGCGTCATCGATAACGGCACAACCTTTGAAGTGGTGCATCTCACGTCTCGGTCTGGTGGGACGTTCACGATCGTTCGTGCTCAGGAAGGCACGAGTGGATCCGCCTTCTCAGCGGGAGACTCGATTCTGGCACCCGTCACCGCGGCCTTCGCCAATCCACTCACCGAAATCAATCTCAGTACCTTCGCGTTGACCGGTGCGCTCGCCGCCACGAAAGGCGGAACGGCACAATCGACCTACGCAAAAGGTGACACGCTCTACGCGAGCGCCGTCGATACACTCTCGAAGCTCGTGATTGGGTCCAATGGGGCCATCCTTCAAGTTGCCACAGACGTACCGGCATGGACGACAACCCCGACGATCGACCAGATCACCCTCGGTACCGCATTAAAAGGCAGCGCCACGAATCCCGCCGCGGCTGGCGTGATTCGTCTTGCGAACGGGCAACTCGTGGCATGGCGGAACAACGGCAACACGGCTGATTTCTCGCTCACGATTGCGTCCGATGATATCCTCGCATTACCGGCAACGTCCGTTCGACTCGCCAACGACAATTGGCTCATCGGTCGCAACAATGCCGGTACAGGGAACGTCAACATTGCAAAGGTGAATACCAATGACAACGTCCAATTCGGCAACAGTGCCACAGACCAAAAGTTCGGCTTCGGAGGCGCTCCCACTTTCCTTCTCCATGCTCTCGGCGATATTGGGTGGAAGGTCACGAACTACACGTCAGGACCAACCACTATCGCGGATACGGTCATTGCTACGGGCGATGCCACTGGTGGTGCGTTCACGCTCAACCTCCCCGCTGCCGCCAGCAGTGCCGACAAAATCGTCATCGCCATCAAAATCGACGCAAGTGCAAACGCCGTCACCCTCAGCGGAAACGGTAGTAACATCAACGGAGCAGGCAGTGTGAGTTTAGCCTCACAGTACGATGTGGCTATGGTGTTCTGTAACGGAACACAATGGTACCGGATCGTGTAAAGGAAGGCGGGTTATGGCATTGGAGTCACCAGAGGCAATGATAATCTCACTGTCGAAAGACGTGGAACGAGTCACCGCAGCCGTTCACGAGAACGCGGTGCTCTTTCACGAGAACCAGAAAGCTTTACAAACGCTGTTGATCGAACTTCGTGAGCACAAAGCGATTGACGACATGATTCACCAAGATGTGAAGCTCATGCAAGAACGGTTGTACGGCATTCAAGGGTCTCCTGGGATCACGACAAAAGTGCACGATCTCGATAATAAAGTGTCGAATATGTGGAAAACGTTATGGGCAGCGATTGGGGCTCTCGTGACAGGTGGGGTCGGACTCTTTCTCTCAAAGCTTGGGTAACCGCGTCGGATCTGAAGCCCAAAACTCTTTGACGCGCCACAAATATTGGGCCTCCTGACGCGAGACACCAAACACCGTAATCACACCATGCTCATCTCGATACGGAAGCACGTGTAGCGTCACGATCGGAGTCGGACGCAGGGGATCCTTCGCATAGTCACCCAACGAAAAGAGAATCGGAAGACGGAGGAACGGCGCAGATGGAGGTTGGAGCTTCAGCCAACCAATCCGTGTGTGCGGCTCTTCGAGCGTCCAGACTTCGGTATACGCTTTCAAGCCGCGCACCAATGCCGGTATAAGCTCAGGTGGAATTAGACACGGATCGGTTTGTTGAGACATGCGCCCCTTGCCGCGAGTTGTTTCCATTCCTCCTGCGTAAACTCCCCGCGTTTGCGACAGTGCTTGCAGATAGCGACCGTGGTCGTCGCCCGACGCACCATTTCTAGCCAATAATGTTCACACGGGACAAGCGATAACGGCATACGTGTTACTCATCTTGTAGCGCGTATAACTCCGAACACAGCGCGTCACAGTAGGCTTTCCGCCGGTCAAGGTCGGGCATACTGAGAATGTGTATCGTCTCCGCGCATCGATCAAACCCATGCTTGCAGAGGAACCCATACATCGCCAGATCCATTAACGATTGGTGAGACGGACTCACAGTGCGCGTCCCGTCGTCTTCGACGCGAAACAAACCCGCGGGAGCGTAGAAGACGAGGTCGTGCGAGAGTAAGTCTTCGACGGCCAACGCTTCCCATTTTTGACGGGCCTCTTCGGTCATCGCGGCCCCACACCGACGCAGCGCGTACACATAGTTGTCGAGCGCACACCGGTCGGTCACATACGAGGTTCGGCCTGCGATCTTATCCTTTCGACGCTGCATAATGGCGTGCTGTAATTCCAGCAGCATACCTTCTGTCATGGATTCTTGTGCATCTTCATGCAGCACATTCATTTCGGCCATGACTTCCCGTGAGACACTGCCGATGTACGGCACGTCCCACTTCTCGGAGAGGTATTTCGCCATCGTTGTTTTGCCGGTTCCCCCTGATCCTGTAAAGGCGATTTTCATTGGTTCGCTCCTTCATGCCATTCCGTCTCACGCTTCATAAATTGCGAGAGTTTTTTCAGGTACACTTCCATGTTTTTTGCGGTCCGTGTGGGATTGGTCGCGTCATTGTAAAACATAAACGCGTCTCGCTCGCTCTTTGGCGTAAACGCTTTCCCCCCAGACGTGAGAAACTTAAACGGCCCACCAATCGTCTGCCACTCTCGATTAAAGACTTCAAGGTAGCCGTTCGAAAGAAGACGGATCCCATACGGGAGACTAAAAACGCGTGCCGGTCCGATGTTACTCATAATATCCTCCATTGATCCCCTTCATTAAAATCCCCGCCTCTTCACACATGGTACGAGACACGAGGATCGAATCTTTCCACCTGAGTTGTCGTTCGGTCAATTGGTCCTCTGCAACTTCATACCCCACGATCTTGACCACACCGGCTTGAATCGCCATCTTACAACACTCATTGCAAATCGGTGGGACCAGGAAGGACGGCCACACGTACAACGTGGCTCCTCGTGCGCGTTCACCGGCCATGAGCACCGCGTTCACTTCCGCGTGCACGACCATCTTGTATTTCGTGTCTCGGTCCTCGTATCGATCGGCATCATCGCGCACCCCACGCGGGAACCCGTTGTAGCCAAGACCCACGACGACGTTCCCGTCTTGCACGAGAACGGCACCAACTTTGGTGCTTGGATCTTTGGACCATTGGGCAATGTGCTCCGCCAATTGGAGGAAGCGTCGGTCCCATTTGGTTTGTCGTTCATTCACGAGGATCCTCTCCAATATGTTCCGTCACGACAATCACGGAGACGATGAAGCCAAGTCCCCCACCAAGGAGAAGAGGGACCACCGGTCCGGCTACGGCAGTCATCTTTGCGATCAGAATGCCGAAGCCGACCACGATCACCACACCTAAGAGGAGGAGATACACTTTCGCCGCCCGATTTAAGAGTCGCAGCCACCAGGTCCGCATCATTCAATGCTCCGTGATTCGTTCATCGAATAGAATGATTTCGACCCTCTTTCGTATGAGTGTACACCCATTTTCCTGTAAGATTTTTGCCATGTGGTTCATCGCATCCATCACGTCAGGAAGGGGCCAATCACCGGTCAGATTCACCGTCGCATAGCTAGTGGCCGCGGGACCGAGTTGCGGATGGTCACCGGTAATCTGTGAGAAGTACCACCCATACGGGAACAGGCATTTCGTTTTCACCGAGAACACATCGGGGACAGTACTGAGGGTGAGATGGATTTCGTAGTACATGTGTCGTGCTCCTAGATGTTAAGAGGTCGGCGCACATCTGCATAACACGCCGCGGTATAATTCAGGTATTCATCCTCGGTCAACTCGTACTGCTCACGCGCATCATCCAGCATGACGGACGCATACGGGACAGAGTCATGGATGAATCTTCCGAGCCAGCTTGTGCAGGAGACGGTAAAGTTGAGCGTCGAGGATTCCTTTTTTGGCCTCATGTGAATTTCCTTTGATCGTCGCGTTCCCTAATGCCAACTTGAACGCGAGGGTGCGTTGAATTGTCCAGCCAAGCGTGAGAGACGCGGCCTTCGTCCAATTCTCGGAAGCCGGTTGTCGCTGTAGCATGACACGGCAGACGGGACACAACAGGCGTTGCCCGTTGCGCTCCCATCGTCCATTGGTATACTCGATACCAATTTCTCCCGTTGGGAGTACGCCGTCAACCGGCAGTTCTTTGACGTTGTACTCTTTCATGGCCGTTTCTCTTTATCGGATCGGATCAGCTTGCCACAGTTGATACACCGTACCCACGTGTACAACGTGTCGTTATCAATGTGGTGCGGAGTCAGCGCCCCGCCACACTTCGGGCAGGGCGCTTTGTATATCGTGACTCTCATCGTTTGTTCTGGTGTCCTTTTTCCCTGTGTCCTTTACGCTCGCCTCGAACCACATCATTATAACAACGATGCCGTTGGACGAAGCTCTTTATTTGAGCGCAGGATTCATAGGGATCGATGGAGCCTTCCGGTCGAAAGGGACTGCCACGCTTAACCCCGACTCGTTCAAAGTGATATCCCTTGCCGATACTGCAACGGCCCCTTCCTTGTCTACCAAGTCAATCGGGAAGGTCGGCTGCACACCAACCGCCGGTTGCGCCACCGTCCCTTGGAGCGCGGCCTGTGTCTTCGCCACGACGCAATTCGCCGTGAAGCAGGCCCAGACCTGGTAGTCCTTCATGTCTGATTCAGTGTTGCGGTCCCAGACCAAATTGGCCGCGAACACCGGCATCGTCATCAACATCATCGCTGCACTAATAAATCCGGCACGTATCCATATCTTCATCGACAACTCCTACGATATCGACGTTTCCGTCTTGATTCACATCAAGGGCGATAAACAGAGGCACGTCGTTGGTGGAATAAACCAAATCGCCTTGGCCTTCAGTTAAAATTTGAAACATCAAAAACAACTCCGGCACACCGTCAAGATCCTGGTCATACGACCGTATCTCAAGACCGACGCTGTAGTTTGTCTCCTCTCCGACAAGATGTTGGGGAATTTTGTAGTTGGTCCAGCATGGGTTTGATGCCTGGGCATTCGCCGGTGTCCACAACAACATCGAGAGTAGCAGGATCAATTGTAGGGAATACATATTGAGGACGCTGGATAAACTTGAGATGGGTCCGTTCCGCGTACTCTTTCGCCATGTGGTACAAGGCATCCATCGTCTGCTGAACGTCGACAAAACAAGAGTTCGTAACCACCCGCGGAATTTCGGGCGTCGGGAACCAGGCCGCGGTGTATCCCCGACGCGGTCCAAGAGGCAAGCCAACAAGTACACCCGAAGGGGCACCTGCGGCATATTTCTTTGCGAGATTGTCGCGTTGCAGATCCGAAACATCAAGCCTCCTCGCTCGTGTACACGCTGGCAGTAGTTTCACTTCAACCCACAGGGTGAAGCCATTGATCGTGATATCTAAATCCGGTATGCCACCGGTCGCATAGTCCGCATGTTTCTGAACCGACGTAATTGTACCAGGATACCGTGTATGCAGGTACGATTGAAAGCTCTTTATGTACCACAGACGAAACTTATTCTCTGGCTTCATTCGTCCAAGCTCCTAAGTTCATTCAAGACCAAGACGAGGGTGCTCGCCATCCCTTGTCGAACGCGGGTCCGTGGGATGACGCCTTGCTCCACGGACGCGGAGTAGACCCCATACTTCTTTGGATCCACGCCAGCCGCTTTGAGCAAACTCAGCGTGTCAACCTCAACAACCAACTCGGTGCGCTTCGTCAACCGTACATGGTCAAACTGTTCTGGTGTCAACTGGCTCATGGTTGCCTCCCTAACATTGTTTTCGGATATACTTTAAGCCGTCTGCTACGACAACGTGCCGCCTCGCAATCGCCAGGATACTTCCGTCATTAATGGCGTCGAGCAAGCCCTCCACTTCATCAAGAAACGTGTCCCATGTCCCAGGATCGATGTTCTTTAGCCCGTCGAGTCGGCTATCGAGACCGGTGAGGTTCATGACGCGCCCCGCAACTTCTTCGCCATGCGACAATACCAACACGTCATGCGACACCCGAATCGTTTATGCGCCTGCCACGCGCTTCGAAAGATGCCATATTTTAACTTCATTTACAGTACTCCCGTTCGAGGTTCTTGAGGCTTGCCAAGACGGATCGGATATCGGGTTTCCCCACTCCTGAAAACTCATGGAGAAGACACGTAATGGCCCTCTCATTAAGCCCTTGCGATAACAGTTTTTGTACTCCGCGTGAGAGATTCCTAATCGCTGTCGCCAGGACGGGCCTCTCCACAATCTCTTCATCGGCTTGGACAATCTTCGCAACTCGTTGTTTCGGCATAAAAACCTCCGTAAATCATCAATCACGTCCAGAGGCACGAGATAACCGCCGTCCGTCACCGTCCCTACACTCCCTTTATTTCACACACATCAGAATCACAACCCCGTGGCGGACTTGCCTCGGTATCGAGTCTGTCGTATGGTACCTCCACCTTACGCAACTTTGATGCCATTGCTGCGTACTCCGAGGCCGTGATTTCTTCGTACGGAGCAAGCTCATAGGCTTGGTGCGGATCGTAGGGGAGAAAACTCACCGACTTCAATTGATGTTGGTAAATTTCCAAGGCGAGGGGGATATCCTTGGCCTCGTCCTTCGTGAAGTGCACCGTAATACTCACCTGATTGTCGGCCCAATACCGCTGCATGGCCGCGGCCAATGCCAGTTGCTCCCACATCGATACGTGCGCCTTCCCTTTCGAAAAGTAGGGCTCCTTAATCGGAAATTCGCACACCAACGTATTCTCTTTCCCCTGTTCCTGCCCGTAAATGTCCGGTAGAATCTTGTACTTCGCCTGCTCCAAGCGGGGGATGATCGGTGAATTGCTGGCGAACCGGATCCTCCGTATGTAGTGCTCGGCGTGCGGATAGTGAATGCCAGGTGTCGCGTTGGCGAGAATTGAGACGGTCCCTGACGGCTTCACACTCGTTCGCTTGATGCTTTCCGGTACCTGTAACCAATCGGAGTAACTGGCGTCCAAGCCGGTGAGGAAGTCGTATCCACGATTGCACCATCGAATAAATTCGGTTGCGCCGTGTTTCTGGATGGCCTGCACGACTCCGGACATGCTGCACCCAATTCTCCGGTTCCGAGCAATAATACTGTCCGTCTCTGGGATGCCGGTCTTGATGAGCGTCACCGTCTTGGCATAGAGATAGGCGAGCTTGAGGGTCTTCAAGTAATCGTCCAACGTCTCGTGCTTCGCCGGATACGTTTCTACGAGGCAACATAGCTCCCCATCCTCCAATGTTTGTTCGGAACAAGGATTAGTCCCCATTGCGAGGAAGTCCGTCCGTGTTGAAATTTGTCCATTCATCCGGCCAAACATACGTGCATTATCGAGCCAGAGGTACCCAGGCTCACCATTCAGTGCCGTGTGCGCGGCAGCTTCCCGATAGTCCATCCCGACGTGGGCGCGAATAGAGTTGTTGGAAAATCCTCGACGGTCCCGTACGAGTTCCGCATCGTCTTTCAAATGCAGAAATTCTTTGTCCCCTTCCAAGCCAAGCGCAATCTGTGCCGACCGTCGCACGTTCCCCGACACGACGCACCGTCCCACGAGATTCGCGGCATCGACGATGAAGGTCGAGTCAACCCGCTTATGGACGTACTGGTCACACAGCATCCGAAGACTCTTGTGCATTCGGATCAAGGGCTCTGGTCCGCTGCTGATCCCACCAAACCGTTTGATCGGCTGTCCTTTTGGCCTGATCTTACCGTAGTCAAACACCACGGTCGGATTCGGTGAAGACACGAAATACGAGTCAAGTAACACTTCCAACGAATGTACCCACCCTTCACGGGTGTCGTCGATCACGACTCGTGCCTCGTATGGCTGCGGTTTCGAAAGCACCATCTGTCCCGCACCGAGTGTGTCGTACCCCACGCCGACTCCAAGCATGGTCAGGTTCATCAGATTCGTAAACACCTGTGAACTCAGATTTCGTGACGAGACAAACGCACAGTTGTTCAGGACGGCTCCTCCGTGAGCTTCGACCGCTTCCGATCCCATTGCGTACAACCCACGACCAGGGGGTGTGAACTTAAACGTCACCATCCGGACAAACATTTCCTGCGCTGTCCGTTCGGCTCGTGCATTGTCCCATTTGCGATTATTCGTGATGCAATGAACCCGAAGCAAGTCGAACGTGCCGTTGATTACACGGGCGGCTGTCTCCGGCCACTGCTCTTTTCGGCCTTCATCCCACAGATTACGCGAGTAGGTCCGCCAGTAGGTGAACTCCCCCATGAATGTTTCGAACTTCACTGGAAACGAGCGCACAAATTCATCTGATAAAATGCTCATGTCGAGATCCTTTCACATCTATTCTTCTTGATCGATAGAGGTCAAAATAATATCTTCATCAACATGCTGGCCGGTACCGTCGGCATTCTGTTTCCACCGCCGCCGTCGATTGACTAACATCTTTTCATCGATATAGGATTTGAGATTCACGTTCATCACTTTTGACGCATGACACGCGACAATGTAACAATCCGCGACCTCTTCAGCGATAGAGGGAATGCGCTGATGCAACTCCTCGTCTGAGAGCTTGTAATTATCTAAATGCGCTAACCCTTTTCGCATGGCCTGGAACATCGTACGTGTCGCCGCGTTACTCACGACGCACGCTTCCATTGCTTCGAGGTTCTCGTCGCACATACGACGGAGCACCGCGAGGATATTCGGTCGCCCGAAACGCTCCTCGGCCCATGAGCCAATCGTCGTCTCGTCTTCCAGCAATCGCTCCAACTCACCAACCTCTATTGTCCGCGGACTCGCCACGACCTCCATCGTCACCCTCCATATCTTTGTTGTTTGTCTACCCCATTCTCTTGCCAGTCGTATGTCTTCAAAGTACAAATCAATAATGTGCCCTTGAATGAGACGGCCAGTATCCTCGACTCGACACAATCCGTAGCCAGATACATAGAGCCAGGTACCTCTCGGAAAGTGCCGCCAGTCTGCCGCGCACGTCCCTCGTTGTGCTCGTGTTCCACTTGCGGTGACTCCATCACTCCACACCGGATTGACACATGGCCAATGCCGACAATAGCCGGTCGTCACGAGCATTGTCGGCTTCGACAAGGCCAGGACGAGAATCGCTTCGGCGATCATACACCGACTCGCTCCATCCATCGCTTCAGTCGTCGAAGTTCCTGTATCCGCAGCGTCCCGACAATGCCCCGTTCATCGTAGAGGTTGAGATAGGGAGTCCACAACGTCCGTCCGCGCTCGGACAGTGTATTCGGCACACCGAGCATGTACCGACAATCATAGGTATCGTATCCATTACTGATGGACAAGCGAAAGTTCTTCCTGTTCATTGCCCACTCCAATTATCCGAAATCTGTGTCTCCCATAAGAGCGGCACGCGCAACAGGTGTTGGTGAAACTCTGGTGACTCTAAATCTCTCTTCAAGTCTCGTGCCGCTTCGTCATTGGGAATGTCTCCGTCGATCTCGTCGTGCACCGTGAGCCGCATCTTTGAAAAGTACCCTCCATGATACGCCTTCACCAATGCCATTTTCATCAGGTCTGCGGCAGATCCTTGGATCAGACGGTTCAATGCGATATAGGCTTTCTTCTTTCGCTCCGCAGGCCAATCAAAGCGCCGACCAAGTAAGGTGAGCGTTGGAATCCCACTGAGCGCGGCCCGTTTGCATCGATTGCGGAGGTCTTTGGCTGCGGGAAACGCCTCGTCATAAATGGCAACCATTTCCGCGGCTTCCTTCGTCGAGACATTCATCTCACGAGCGAACTTCGCGACGCCCATGTTGTAGAGCGTGCCGAAGTTAATATTCTTCGCTTTCTTGTACGGGAGCCGTCCCTTCAAGACATGCTCAGCCACGAACTTATGGAAATTCGTGTCTGGATGATCGACGTACGCCGCAATCAACTCAGGGTTCTCGGAATAGTGGGCGAACAGCCGGAACTCGATTTGAGAAGCATCAATAGACAAGAAACGCTGGCCATTTTCCGGTATGAAGAGCGAACGCAGGAGGTAGGCGTCCCCGATCTCTTCAATTTGGTTGGCTGTCGCCCAAATCTGTTGCGGCTGTGCCCCTTCACCCATTGACGAACATGAGAAGCGACCAGAGACGGCTCCGGACGTGCTTCCTTCTTCGTCTCGATCACGAAGCTGATGCAGTTGAAACCGGAGGATCGGTTTCGTGGGATCGATAGTCTCGACCCACGGAATGAGAAACGTATGAAGGAGTTTATGAAGCTGCTTGGCTTTCAAAATCGCCTTCACAAACGGATGGTCAATATGTTTCAAGAACTTCTTGCCGAAGTGGGGAGAGACGGCGAGCATGTCTTTTTTACACTTCCAGCATGTGTACACTTGCCCGTCGTGCTTATAATCTGGGAACGATTCTTCACATTCGGGATTCGGGCACTTCCAATTCCACGGATACACAATACCCAGACGGTCGCACACTTCTTGTGTCTGCTTGCCACTGTTCATGTTGATCCCGCCGATCTCACTTTTCACCGCATCGAAATCACGTTGGGCGAGATCAATCCACGATTTTGCTTTGGCATGATCGAACAGCAAACCATTCTCCTGCATTTCGACGACCGGCTCGATGGTCTGACATTCAAGATCGTAGACACGAAGCACGTCACGCCGTTTGAGAAATCCGTGGAGTATCGGATCCAACAACCAACAGAGTCTCGTGTCTTGTTCTGCGTAGGCTCCGACTTGTTCGGGATGCACGTTCACGAGGTTCGACTTGTCGAGGCCGGTAATCTTTCCGGCTTCGCCAAGATACCGTTTCGCGCACCCGTCCAGAGAGTAGCTCGGTGCATCAGCATTATCGATGATTGCTGCGTGCATCGTGTCTCGGAACGTGTTGCCGTGGCCGATCAGATTCAGCCCGTCGTGGCGCAACCCTGGAAGGTCGAACCCGCCGATGTTGTGCCCAATCACCACCTTGTTCCGCATTTCCCGTTGCAGCCACTCGTACAGAGCCGCTTTCGGAATATTCGGGCCAACCTTATGCGCGATGGGAAAGTACCGAAACTCGGCTTGCCCTGGTCCGGTCTCCACACCGAGAGACACCCCTATCGGGTAGTCTTCCCCGTAGATATTAAACCCCGTCGTTTCAATGTCGAGATAGACATTCTTGTACGGTTCCAGGTTAAACGGTCTCGGTACTTGATAGCCCATTATCTCCTCTTTTTCGGTGTCGAAAACGTATCGTATACGCCGCGGCCAACCGCCAACACGAGCAGAATGGCGGTGATGGCCACCATAATCGTGCTGTATGCGATCACTCCTTGCAAGATTGTTACCTGACAGAACGGAGTCGTGAGGGACTCGATAATGGCGCTAAACATCTTTTTTCTCCTCCGAAAGTGGGCGAGCCGGAATACCTTTAATGACCATATTCAATTCTGTCACTTCAGTATCCGGAACACGCGGTTGTGTAAAATGGAACACCACCATCCCGTTGTCGAATGTGGCATTCACAAGCTGTGCGTCCATTGGCAACCCGACGAGGATCTCAAAAAGCATTCCCATCTTGTAACCGGAACGCATACACCCTTCAATGAGGGTCGCTTGGACAGGGACCGTAATCATCTGTTGATCTCCTTCCCATCCAGAATAAGTTGGATCTCCTTCTGCGTTAACTGAAAGTCACGCGCAAGCAGATACACGCTATGCCCACAGGATCGACGGAACCGTATGATATGATCACGGTTCGTATTGTCGATCCTGTCGTCCGTTCGGTTATCGTCCTGCCCATGCACAGAAATCACAGTTCCCACTCTGAGGCGGCTTCGTCCGATCTGGATGATCGACGAGCATCTTGTGAACCTCTTGAATTTGTGCCATCGCACGATCCGCATTGGCCTCGACCTTTTGCAGAACTTGGTCGAAAATCAGATTGACCGACCCGACCGCCACATCACGATCCTCCATCGACACCGGCACCATATACCACAGGAACGCCTCGCCGGTCGTTGGAATCCCGTTCTTCTGGAAAATCAAATCGTACGTATCCATCTGAGCGCCATAGTACTTTGCGCCTTCTCCTGGCTCTGGCCGCTTGGCTTTCGACTTCCCGTCCAGAATCGCAAGTGCCCCGTCCGAGTCTCGAACAAGAAGATCGTCGATTGCACCAGAGATCCGATAGCTCTGGTTATCGATCTTAATATTAGCCACCAATCCACCTTTCCAATCACGCAGGCTATTTAGCCAGCGTTGATCCTTGTGGAGCGAAAATTCCATAATGCTCGGCTCTTGTGCCGCTAACGTCTTTAAGGCCGGAGGCAGGACTCCGCGATATTGATCGCAGTAGTTCTTCTGCGCTTCGTCTACCCCACGAGGAAGCGTTGGGAACGGCCCCATCGGGCGTTTCTGCTTCCACAACACGTGTTCCCACATGCAGCGTTTACAGTCACGAACCATATTCAAGGTTGTCGGTGATAACCAAATTGTAGGAAACATCAGCACTCCTTTGTTGAGGGGAATGGATAATTATTCTCTTCCGCCATATATAAATCATCGATGAGGACCAACTCTTTCTTCGCTCGTGTCACACCGACATAGAACAACCGATGTTCATCGTCCTTCGTGTCCATCATGTTCTTAATCTTGTCGGTCAAGCCGGAGCAGAGATACACGCGGTCAGCCTCTTTCCCTTTCGCGCCGTGTATCGTCGAGAGTTCCATTGTCGGGTTCATACACGTTTGGAGACCGTACTTCCGTATACCAAGTTTGATGCCAGGGAGCACTTGTGGATTGATCCGTGGAAGTAAGAGTTCCCACCAAAACGGGCGATTGAACAGTGTATTGTCCAGCAACTTACGCAACGGAGGGATCGAGACCGCGAGGTTTCGTTCGTGAAGCTGTGGGAACTTCCCTTCGATCTTCGTCACAAATGTCGGAGGCAACACGTACTTTGACATGCGCCAATCGTGGTCGGACAACTCTCGATGCTCCCACCCAACCAGCGTTTGAATTGTCTTCACAGAACGTGTTTCCCACGGCGACCGTTTCCCGCGATAGGGTACCCCATCGACCAGAAGAATGTCTTTCACACGATCCAACATGTAATCGTTTCGCGTCAAATAGAGTTCACTGTCGCGTTCATTGAAGCGCATCGTGTCTGACAATGCCGCCCGAACAATCTGTCCCTCGCGTTCGACGTTCGTCTGGATCGCCTTGTCTTGTCGGTACGAGATTCGGTCGGCAATCTTCAGCGAGTAGTCGAGGATTTTCTTCGGTAGCCGATAGGTATGGTCCAATTGACGCACCACGCTACAGTGCCAAGAAAGAAAACTATGAACATCAGCACCCAAAAAGCTGTAGATACTCTGATCATCGTCACCAACCACATAAATTGTCCTCGCTTCCTGGTAGATCCGAGAGACGGCGTGCCACTGTAACGTCGTAAGGTCTTGAGCTTCATCAATGATAACCACATCGATTTTTTCAGGCGTGCCCTCTCCTGCTGCCACTTTCTCCACCACCGTTGTAAAATCGATATAGGCTTCATGCTTCTTCCACTCCTCATACCGTTCAATAAACCCACTGTTCAACCCTGATGCCGTAAACACATCGTCGATTTCTAGCTCTCGGCACTGATCGAAGACACGTTTACTGTAGGACTGCTCGTTGCGAAGTCGATGATACAAGGACAGGGTTTGTTTAATCGCGGAATTATTCATCCCCATATGATCGACCGTCTGATAGAACTTGAGTTTCACATCACCCTGCGTCTCGAAGATACACATCGGGGGAATGTTCAGGAGTTTCATACAATACGCATGAATGGTGTGGACGCGTGCCTGTGGCGGGATATCGCCAAACATGGTACGCATTCGACGGTGCGCTTCCTCTTTCGCGGCACGTGTAAATGAAATAAACAACACACTGTCTCCGGCCATCACATGATCACACAGCAAATCAATACAGTACGTGGTCTTCCCCGTACCTGGTGGCCCGTAGACTTTGATACGTGTCTGTTCCATTTAATCCCACAATGAATCGAAGTGTCGGACGAATGCCGGAAGTATAATAGTCTTGAACGTCTGCATTTTCTTTTCGTGAAAGGCAATCACTTCACGTTTCGCGGCATCCGTCATCCCAGGTACAAGATCGATCTCGTCCTTGTGGTACCACTCAAACCAGTCCGCGGTTTCGGTCAACCAGTCCTTCCAACGCGTCAGCGCATACTCAAAATCAACAGGTGAACCGTGTTCATCGACCGGTAGGTTGTACTCCTCACAGATCCACGTCGGACACCCGTGAGCCTCACGTGCCATGTGACGCAGCGCCGGAGCCAACACACCGGCAAGATAGTGGTCCAACGACCACGTGTCGATCGGTGCCCACCCGTTCCACCCGCGATAAAAGAATGAACCGATTCGACGAAGTTGCCAGCGGATTTCCGCGGCCCACTCACTAGGAGTCATTCTGTAGGGAATCATCGGTGTTCTCCTGTTTCGGGTTAAATTGAGACCAATCCAGGTCTTCTAACATGCTGCCTGGGGTCGCCACAGGCGCGTGTACAATAACCTCGCCGGAGATTTCTCGAACCTCTTCGGTCTTTGTTCGTGTAATCTCGGCATCGGCAACCTGCTTGGTCCAGATCCCACTATAGAAACGATCTCCGATCTTTCTATCGATCTTCTCCCATCCATTATCTTCGAGAAAGGTCGCGGCTGCGGGGAAGTCCGGTTTGCCGGACATCACCGGCTTCACCCGTCGGCAGAAATGCAGCAAGCTAATATACACACGATTGCCTTCCACGTACGGATTTCCCAGATCAAATTCTGTGACATCGTTCGTGCCTTGGTCGCGGATCCACTGATCGAGGATCACTTCCGACATACCTGACTTACTGCGCTCCTTCGCCACACGTACTTGTTCAGAGAGCGCGGTCCAACGTGCCGTGATGTACGTGTCCCAATCTTTTTTCTTCACAGACGGAAGCATGACGTTCAACGTATCGAGCGTATACTGCCTGAGTAGATCGTAGTTAAATAGTGCCTTGGCATCGCACACCACCATCTTTGGACAGGTACTCAGCTTCACGTAGTACCGTGTCTCGTTCACTTCATCACCACGAACTTCGATCCGTTCGATCTCAGGAATGTTCGACGGTCGCATCGATGCCGGTGGACCGTACGGACGCATGGCACACTTCACTTTGTCACACACATCAACCAACGGTGATTGATCGCATCGATAATTGTATTCGTGCTTCAGCACACTATCGAGCGTCGTGTTGAGTTCACGACTCGGAACCGAAGGCGTACAGACCTGTGTGTTGATGACATCAAGTACCTTCATCGTGTTGCCACGATCTAACTGAAACTTCTTTGCCGCGAACACGGTAAAATTAAAGAGGGCCTCATTACGTTGCCCCGCCGGTACACCGTCCTGCACCAATCGCTCAAGGCATGGAGGCAGTTCTGTCGGCACGAGCACCGTCTGATCCGCCGTCACACTAATCTCTTTTGGATCGAGACGAACGGCTGTGTCGAGAAATTCTTCGAGACTGTATTCAGTGCCGTCTGATTTAATCGCCTTTCGTGATGAATCTCCGAAATACGGGAGATTGATCCAGTTCCCTATGCCGCCTTGCTGCTTGGCTTGCTTTGGGAATATTTCTCTAGCCTTACGATAATCGATACCAAGTACGGTACGGAGATTCTTGAGGAACGCAATGAAGACGGGCGCGGGTACCCCTGGTTCTTGGATGAAGACGTAGAGGTGTGCCCCACCGCTTTTGCTACGGCATACCATCGCTCTAATGCCGAGTGCTTCGAGCGCCTTAACAAGTGCCTGATGATCGAGTCCTGCATATTGATCTATATCGATTGCACCGAAAACGCATGTACCATCGTCACGAATTGGGACAATCCCAAGGCTGAGTTCACCGGCCAAATGTTTCCGGTAATCCTCGACCGTGACCGTTTCTTGTACTGTTGTCGCCTTCCCCTTCGCCTTGCTTCCCGTGACGAGTTGCGAAGGGTCGGTAGTAGACACATACCGGCCCTTCGCTCTGGTGAGACCCGCGAACAGAAGTGCGAACTGTTCTACTCGTATCTGCTCCATTACTCCTCAGTCACTTCTCCGTCCAGTTCGCCCTTGAACGACCTATGTAGGTTCGCCCCTTCTGCTACGAGTGATTCGTCGGACGGTCCCGCAACAGACACCACAGGTACGAAGTACACGCCTTGTCCGGCTGTCTTTTCGACCGTATGGAGTTTGTACGTCGTCATAAAGGCCGGTGCGCCCACCTTCTGACCGCTCGACAGTGTGATCTTTCTCCCTAAGATCAACGTGCTCCACGTTTTGCCAGCCACGAGCGAAGCCGACTTGAAGGAAATGACCATCGGTTGCTGTGACTTCTGTTCAATCACCAAGAAATTGAGGTACTCTTTGCAGTCGGTGCCCTTGCCGTCTTTCCCCGACCCCCACTTGGCAAAGTCACACCCTTTACACGTCGGACTGTAGTGTCCGCCGTCGATGCCGTTCCGTGAACGACAATCAAGCGCATTGTTGGTGAACTTGAGACGGCTGACGGAATACTTGATAGGGGCAACCGACACCGTATCTCCGTACACTTCTCGTGTCACGGAATTGAAAAACTGCCCGACCATCAATCCATCGATGTACTCCGGCTTGCTCCGAATCATCTGCGGGGACAACGGCTGAGCGATCTGCAATCGTGGGATCTGCAAATGCTCCGGCCTAATGGCCTCCATCCCTAACACACCGTGACTCGCAGCTAACTGCTCCTCGGTGAGCCCTGCCGCGGCCAAGGCTTTACTTTGATCAATGACGGCTACCTCTTTACTCATAACGCCTCCTATCTGACTGTGGTTTTGTAGGTAATACTCAAGCCCATTGCATCACAAGGTTGTCCCTCTTCCAGCCGTTCGCGGACCAAAGACTCGGTAGTCTTCGGTGGAACGGACGGCTGAATTAAATTCTCCATCCCGTTATCACGTAGCCATTGCTGATAGACCTCCTTGTTCTCAGTTGAGACATAGAGTTTTGGGAACAATGAGAATGTGCCGAGACCATCGACGTTCAATGATGTGATCCCTTCCGCGTGCCACCGATCCGCTAAGACCTGCCCCAACGCTTCAAGATTTTCGGAAAGCTGTTGCATTCTGACTTCGAGTTGCGCCTGCTCTTCTCGGATATCGGCGATCTTCCGGCACAAGGACACTGATTCTCCGGTGCTGTACTGATCCATTAACGTCTGGATCGCGTCACGCCGTTGCTGTAACGTGTGTTTTTGTTTCTGCCATCCAGCCGTCTTCCGTCGTGCCATTAGAGCCACTCCTTCTGATACTCTTCCCACGTGATACAGAGAGGCTCAAGTCCCTGCTGCTCAAGAATAAAACGATCACCAAGCACCGAGATTTTCACGGGGTGTGGAAGCGATGGTACAATCATCACACTCCCTTGTGGGAGCAACGCCATCGTCTCGACTGTCCCGTATGGAACCTGTACAACCCAATCCTGGCCGTCGTCCCGACGATAGCGGACCGTCGCCAGCGCCCACGGTGTCCACGTCATCTGAGTCTCCGATACAATTGTCAACCGTGGTTCATCCATTATGTGATCTCCTCTATGGTGCGTCCGAGGACTGATTCACTCAGACGTTCTTTCTTCTTCAGTACATCGAGAACGGTGTTGTCGATGGTCTGTCGGCCTCGACATGTCGCCACGAGATCAAAGTACGTGACGTTATGTTTCTGCCCTGGCCGGTGTAGCCGATCTTCGGCCTGAACACGTGCTTCGTACGAATATGGATTCGTGAGAAAGACCGCCGCGTGCCCACGCGTCAAGGTAATACCAATCCCGCCTGTCACGACCTGACAGACCACAACCCGTATCTCCCCTTTCTGATACGCCTCTTGAATCGCTTCACGCTCCTTGTTTGGAGTCTCCCCATAAATCAAACCATGTGAAATCCCTTTTGCCTTTAACGCTGCGGACAGTTGATGAACCTCTGCGATGAACATCGCAAACACGACCATATGCTCATGTTCCTCTAGCAAATCTAATACCACATCGATCTTCGGATTCTTGGCGAAATGCTTGACCGTACTCGTACCGAGGCCGTCCGTTACCGTCAAATGTCCGCTCGTAATCTGTGACAGGCGGAGCAACTTCGTCAAGGCAATCGGAGCCATCGCACGATCCATTGAATCAGGAAACTCCGCGATAGCGTATTCGCGCATCTGTTCATAGGACCGTTCCTGCTCCGTCGTGAGCGGCACATCGATTCTGGTGTACAACTTGTCCGGCAGATCGGGCAGTGCTTGCTTCTTTTCGACGACGCGAGTAAATTTCGCAATCTTCTGTTTTAATTCACTGAGATTCTGCCAGCCCACGACTTCGACCGGCCTTCCGCCGACCGAGTAGCCGCCCATCTTCGCATACCGATTACGGAACGCGACAAACGAGGGAAACCGAAGAATATCAGGAGAAAGAAAATTCATCTGCGTGTACAGATCCAACGGATTCTTCGTAATCGGTGTCCCCGTGAGAATGTATCGTCGAGAGGCAAACTTCGACAGACGGAGCGCGGCTTTCGTTTGCAATGCGGTGCGGTTCTTAATTCGTGTCGATTCATCGAGCACCAATGTACTCGGAGCACTTTGACTCAAGATGACTGACAGCCAATCTTGGATCTCCGCACTTCGGAGTGCTTCATAATTCACAACAACCCATAAGGGGCGCGTCCGTTTGAATTGCAGGATCTCATCTGTGCTCAACAATCGCTTCCCCGATTCAATACGGTAGATGAACGGCTCAAGTTCGCTTGGCGTATGTACGTTGATCTGACCCCAACCCTGATTCGACCACGTAGACTTGACGGTATTCGGACACACCACAACCGTCAGGTTATTCCCGTTATCTAAGAAGAGTTGGTTCGTTCCATCGACAATGACCTTCGATTTACCCGTACCTGGTTCATCGAAGAAACCGAAGTACCGATTACTTCGCAAAATTTGAATCCCCTCAAGCTGATGCTTGAAGGGAGGATAGATATACGTGTAGCTCATCATTTTGCCACGTGCGCGATATCCTGCTCAGTTGGTTTCACAATCAACGGGACTTCGGATTTCTTCTCTCCTGGTTTTGGGAATATGTCGCTCCACACGTCCTGATTGCCCACCACGTCTTGACACGACATACGGTACGCATGGAACTTGGCGTGCTGCCAGTCACACTCGTAGGCTCGCATCGACATTTTGATCACATCGTTTGACAGCCTGAAACGATCCGGCAGGACCAGGACCAAGGCGCGGAACTTCTTGCCGTCTGTCTCAAGTGTCGGGTAGCTGTTCAGGAATCGGTCGGCCCGTCCGCGACTGTGACCAAGCTTCTCGATCACCTTCACCGTTGCCTCTTTTGCTTTCTCTGACCCCTCATAATGTAGATACACGCCAACGTAGAACATCAGTCTTCCTCCAATTGTAAGGGACCATTAATTGACACGGGTCTCTGAGATTCCTCAAGCGGCTGGCCCAATGGTACATGGATAATCTCTTCCGCCACGCCTCCGTCAAGGGTGACCCGCTTGAAGGACACGGTGAAATGATGAGTGACTTTAGGATTGCGGAGTGTAGCAATATGAAACGGAAGCTGTCTGAAGAGATGCTTGAGGCTGGATGCCACAAGCTCGGTCTCAAACGATTTGTCCGGATCGATAAAGTTCGTGAAGAGGACGCGGTACGTGCGAGGCGTAGCCTGACCGCCATCCTGAAAAATCAGATCGTACGCTCGATGTGGAAACCGACCGGCTAAGACTTCACCTTTCGTCGGTGGGCCTACCCTCTTTCGCAACTTACCATCTTTCCCCATCTTGAAGCCCAAGGGTACTTCTTTCCACGCTTGAGCCGTACGATTGAAACGACCGTTCTTCCGCTCCTGAGTACTCACGTCGTGAGTCTTCTTTGAGCGGGTAACGCGAGATTTCTTCAAGAGGGGTTCCTGGGTATCTGGTATCGAATTGTTGTCTGTCATAATCTGTACATGTATTCCATCTATCGTTACAAAGGTTCTTATCGTACCCATCGACCGGCACAGAGTCAAGTGGGACATGTAAGGGGTCGTCCGCATAACTCGGTTCTGGCCCCTGACACGTTACCGTAAGCAAGACCAGTGCCAACCCGCATAATTTCAAATTTCGGTGCATGAGTCACCTTTTATGGCTAAATCAACCTTTGCTAAGGGAAATTCTGTCGGCTCCATTTGTAGCGTCCGGATAAAGGCCCTACCTGCATACGGGACGTGGGGTAGAATCAGGTTGACCATCTGCTCCGCATATTCTCGGATCTCGGCCTGCGCGTGCACGTGGAGCCTCAGCCGAAGGAAGTGAAACAGGTTATGCAGGTTCACTGTCCCGACCATGCGAGAGAATATTGAGACGGGGAGCACTGCGCGTGCTAATTCACGAGGCCATCCCGCCTTGATTAGCTCCTCATAGGCTGCGTACGCATCACGGCATTGTGTCGTGTAGTTCGTAATCTCCGTCTCGCGCTTCGCATATTCTTCATCGGTCAGGACAACCTCATGACGCATCTGTTTGTTGCTCGAATGCTGTACCCCGATATCCGAGGGGGACGGCACGTAAAACTTTTCCGGTAGCTCGGTGTAGCGTGCGGAAATTTCGTTGTAGCTCCACGTTCGATGACGGTGCCATTGCCGAAACACAAAGATCGGAGCCTCGACTTCGAATGAACACACCACGGATTCAAACGGAGACGTGTGCCGGTTCTTCATCAAGTACTCGATCAGCTTCTCGTCTTTCGCATTTAGGATTCGCTCGTCACCGATCGAATCCTGCGCGTACGAGACGCGTGCGGCATCGACAATCGACTTATCGCCTCCCAGGAATCCGACTAAGGCCACATGGCCTTGTCCGTTAAGGACGTGCGCCTTCGTGTACATTGATCTCCTCCGGATTGTTGAGGGTATACGCAAACCGATCCAACACTTGAATCGGGGATTGAAAACTTGTCTCCGACCACGGCACCGCCTTGCCTCGATTGTATCCGTCGATATCGAACGTCGCCTTGGCTTGAGACTGCCCGACCTTATACGAGTGATTCAGTTCTCGCCTTGCGCGAAACACGGATGCCGCCATCTGTTCATGGTATCGTGGATCTTTGCGTTCCGATTCTCGTTTCTCGTGTAGCGTGTTGCGGAGTGAGACCGCGGCTCCAAACTGCCAACCGATTGTCTCGTTGTTCTGTGCCGCGGATCGCTCGATTAACCGAAGGACCGCATCGATTTTCTTTGCCGCGTATTCAGCGAGACCACGTTGTCCGATCACACAGAACGTCCGCGGCCTCTTCCGTCGTTCGATGAACGCATCGACCCAATAATACGCCGCGACCGTCTCCGCAATCAGCGCACCGAGCGCGTACCGATTGCCTCGATCCGCATACGTCTCGTTCGTGTAAACTCGTTTTACAAATCGTTCAGACATGTTTCTCGTCTTCATTCACAATTTGATCGAACTGCTTTGCCTTTTCGAGTAACTCCGGAATGACAGCTTCGACCAGTACGTCCGCGATACGAAGCTGCTCCACGGTATCGTGCATGGTTCGAGAGAGCGAGTACTGATCCAGCAGGTTTGTAACGGACGCGTACTTGTGCCAATCAATGAAACATGGGGTCAATCCGGTTAACCGGCTCGTTCTTTTTTGACTTATTGTGCTCACGTCGTAACGTCTCCCGTTGTTTAGTAAACTCCTCTAATGCCGTTGCTGCTAGGACCGATTCGATTCGAAACCCGCTTGACTCTAACACGCTCCGCGGACAATCGATATCCACGTCGATCACTTCCATGTTCGGATACGCGTACTGGATGATCACCGTAATCGGGATGAACTTCCCTCCCTCAAACCACGACAAGTCGGTTCGCCATACGGCAAGACCCCGCGGATCGCCCTTTGGTTCATGCTTCAGAATCACTCGATTGCTCCTTCTGCCAAATCTCAAGTGCTAGATCACGGAGTGCCTCGACCCGCTCCGAGGGAATTGCCCAATCCTTCTTGTCGTGGCCGTGAAGGACGGGGGGCCTCTCCTTTTCCGGCAGATCGAAGAATCGAAGTGCCGTCCGATTTTTGAAGTACAGGTACTCCGCGGAAAACATCGCCTGCGGAAAATTTGTCACAATCAACGAGACCAGGCACGCATGACCGGTCGGAACACTGAGCACCGCCTGTGCCGCCTGTAACATATCCTTCCGACAAAAGGGTGGCGCAAGGGGATAATAGTGTGCTGTATGAGCCGAGTACATTAAATTGGCAAGCGCGTATTCAAGAGGCTCTTCGTTGTCTTGAAACAGCGCGAGTTGATTTTCGAAGACCTTTCGATACTCGACTTCGAGACCGCGCAGACCTTGGTAGTACGGGCGATAGATCCCCGCTTCCTCTTCCGCTGCCTTCTCCAACAGGGCCGTCGTAAATGCGTTCACGTTCGTCCGCCTTTCGTTTTCGCCACTCCTCGAATCGTTTACGTGTCTCCACCAACTTAATTCGTGCATGATCGGCAATCAGCCTTCCACATTCCGTCTGCTTCGATGCCGGAAGTTCGTCGAACCATGCGAGCCACTTGCTCGTGCCTGGTTTGCACATTATGTGCGAGACGGGGAAGAAACCTAGATCGTTTCTCTTGATCGGCTTGCCACAGACATAGCAAGACCTCCCCGTGGGAGAGGAGCCCACATCGTTCTCCTCTCCCGCCTTTGATCGTTCGCGCTTAGCCATTGACCAATTCGTCCGCGAACCGATCTGTCACCGACCACAGCGCCCGATTCAAATCGACGAACGTATTGACTCCGGAAACCGGCCTCGTCAGCGAACGCTCCGCACTCTGACCATTGACAAGGATCGGAACACGGAGACCACGCATCGTATGCTCTTGCACGACCTGGTACACCGTGAACAAATCATTGGAAAGATCCGCTCCGCGTCTCCGATAGTCGAACGACTCGAAGTTCTCTTTCGCCAATGTCTTCGCTTTGCTCTCCGGACGAAGTTCGATCACGCGTCGGAAGTACTCGTACCGCTGCTCGACCGTCAGGGTGAGGCTCTGCCACTTCTGGATCGGCTCCCCGATCTTATCCACTTGCGCGACCATGTTGTCCAAGGACCGATAGATCCCATCCATCAAGACCTGGAAGCTCCCGATGTGACGATGTTTCGAATAGAATAAATCTCCGATGGATACGAGGGCCTGATTGTCACACCAACACCGATAGATGCCACCCATCATCCACACGACGGACGACGTGTTATGTGAGCCACCGAGCATGATGTTCGGAGTCACATCATCTTTCTTGAGTTTCCCCAATTTGAACTCCGGATGCCGGAGCGTGACCGCGTGCTGCACGTACGGAGCAAGACCACGTTCACGGGTCTTCTGTGTAACGCGTGTCTCTCCGACTTGATCCAAGTTCCAGCCCTTCAGCAACATATGGTTGATAATGTCGATGGTGTTCACGTGTTGATACTTCGCCGAAACCTTCGGCGAGGAATCGGTTGTAAACACTGAAGGCGCGAGGGACTTCAACGCGTCCATCTGAGACGCAATCCCATACCGCTCTTGATACGCCAACACACTTTGCATCGGGACTCTTGGTGTATTCATAAACCCTCCGTTTGATTGGTGAATGTCACTGATACCATTCTACAATGCAAACGGGATGCCCCGCTTAAAAAGTATAAGTGCTTGATATTACGTGTCTCGTTTTTCCCACATGTGCCATTCCGGACACAGCGTTGTGGGAAAAACGAGACATGTGAGGTATTTTAATCGTGCTCGACGCAATCAACCTCGATTTCGCCATTCCTCCAAACCGTCACTTCGGCATCGTCCCCAAACACCGTCTGAAACACATGTTCAAGTTCAGAGGCCGTCGCTTGCAACGATTCGAGCGCAGCCTCGACCGCGGGTTTACCGAGACGACCCAGATCGTAGGCGTCCAGGTACCCGTCGGCATTGTCCCCGTCTTCATCGTTCCCGTCCATCTTAACCGTGATCGTATTGATCCGAAACACACACGGCTCCCCGTCATTGAAGTGTGGCGTGTATTGTGTCCATCGAATATTCGTCATCTGCTCGTCGGACTCGAACAACGTGTTGAACAATTCGCGCAGTGAATTTTTCCCAATCGCTTGCACGTGTTGGTCTAACTCTCTCTTCTTGCTCAAAAACTCGGTGATCTCGTTCGGTATCATGTTACCCTCCAAGTTCCACTTCAACCACTTCGTAAAATTCTTTCACGGTCGGGTACGTTCCGTCATGCTCGTACCCACACGGCATGTCAGGGTTCCTCTTTAATTGTTCCGCGTTCAACCGCTTGCACTCAGCGTATGCCGCGTCTTGTGTCGTATAGATGACCTTCGGAATACCTCCCTGCCCGTTATCCGAGCGATAGAAAATTTCGTCGTTGTACTGCCAGTCAATTTCTTGAATGAGAAACATCGGAGCGTGAACATTCGCCTTCCACATATCCCCTCCCTAATCGACGATCTTCGTCGTATCAAATGGCTGTGATGGAGGCAAGGGTGCCGGTCGCCCTCCGTCGAATACCACGTCATCAAGATCCTCGATCTTGATCTTCCGTTTCACCTTCGGCCTACCACCAAGCCATGCGTAGAACGGCATGTCTTTTAGATAATCCTGTATCGTCGGAATGAAACCCAGGTCTTCGATCACGTGGTGCTCTGCAATGTCTCGCACCTGGACCGCCTTGCCGGACTCATTCGTGATGAACGTACCAAACTGAGATTCGCAAAGGAAGATCCCGAAGCTCGAATGTAGAATGGCGCGATGCCGCATATCGGGGAAGTGCGCCTTCGTTTGATCGAACCAATCATGGATATGCAGATAGTCTTCAGGACTTCCGCCCCACTTTTTCGCACTATTTTCCGCGTGAATCCAAGGTTTCATCTTTCGTGCCTCGCTTCTGATATTGTTGATAGATCGCTCGCTTCGCCTCTGGGGTGAGTTGATTGTACTTCGTCAGCGTCAACCCACGCCCTGCTAACCAGGTCTGAAACTGCTCCCTCGTACCTTGACGCATCATGCCCTCCGTTTTAAGGTCTTTAACAATTGAGCCGTACGGTATGAGTACGTGCCGGTCTCCAACCACGCATCGAGCACGAGTAACTGTGTATGCTTCACCGTACAGAACGGCAACACATCACGAATAAATTCTCTGACACGATCTTTCCGTCGGATACTGAGCGCGAGATACCCACCATTCACGTACTTGACTTTCGCATGATACCTCTCGGCAATCCGTCGCATCAATAACATGGTCCGACTATCGGACTTCTGTGTGATAGCGACCTCCGGACACCACCGCGAGTCGCGCTTGGCATAGTAAAGGCCGACTAATCCTTCGCCGTCGAAGAAACCTGCAATGTACTCAGCGGTCGGCATCATACGTTGACCGCCTCCGGACCTGTTTCATCGTCCGACAGATCGTCGCCGTCCGATCTCGTGCAACTATAACTACACAGCATACACCATCCAAAATTTCCCTCCCATTCAAACGCCCTCCGATGGCACATCGGACAGAATGTCGGCTCGGATCTCATTTAGTGCCACTCAACCCCAGACATGAAAATGGTAGCGGGGGAAGGACTTGAACCTTCACCATCCGACTTATGAGGCCGGTAATCTACCTTTGATCTACCCCGCTACACCACCACGAACGTATCGCTACGTTCGAGAAACACACAGACATACGGTCGCTTATAGCCGATATCGCACTGCGCCTGTCGAACCGCCTTGTTAATTGCCTCTTTTGCTGTTCGTGCCGCGACGTTGTATTGTGCTCTGTCCGGTATGCCCGTCTCCTTGAGAATTTTGACCGTCCACATGTACACCATTGTCGTCCCCCTCGGTTAACAACCGGCGAACCTGCTGCGCCTTCTGTTTGAGCACTGTGATATCGGACAGCGTCGTGGCATCTGTCACATAATCACAAAGCTGCAACATATGTGCCACTGCTTCACGAACGCTGACCATGCGCCCTCTTCAGTTTTCCGAGGACTCGATACGCCAGTGACTCCGCTCCCCATCCATACCGATGTTGAATCGGTTCAGGCAACGCCTCGTTTCCCTCGTCGTCAAAGACACGGTACGTACAGAGGGTCGTCGGTGCCGGTAGTCGATCCACCGGCTCGACACGACGGACCTCGTAAAATGCTAACAGCTTATCATTGATACTGAGCGCGATGCCCATCATATCTGAATCCCATGCCCTTCTTCATGCTGTCGTCGATTCGGTGAACAGCGTTTCTTGTCGATCGGCACCGCGGACAGGCCCTCAACCTGTCCCGCGACTGCCTCCGCCTCTTCTCGTGTCATGTTATACATCAGAACTTTGTCGATGCTCCGGATCTTCACCCCCCAGGTATAGTGACGTGGATCCGACCGACGCATTAGACTAACGCTCCATTCCGCTTGAGGCTTTCAAGGCGAAGCTTCATCGCCTTCAGTGACGCATCGGTTGTTGCGATTTCTTTCTCCAATTCACGCCGCTCGTCGTCGTTGACCCAGGCCGTGAAAAACATTTCCTCGATATCTTCCAACTTCCCCAGATCCTCATCGACCATCCCTCGTGCGTCGTACACGTGTACGCCCTCTTTCGTCACCGCGTAGTAAAACCGCGTCGCATCACGAAGCTCAGCGCCTACCGTGTAGCCCCATACATTGTGAGGATCCTCTTTGCGTTCATCCAACCGCAACGCGAGCATGACGAGCGTTCGAGCCGCAAGATACGCCGGTTCGTAAAACCCGTACCGCTTGAGCAACGACGGACAAATTTCCATCAACTCCGACATCACGCCGGACTTACCGGTCGGATGCCCGTCGTTATGCTGTGTAAGAATGGCCACCGGTCGGTCAGCCAAGGTCTCGTGAAATCCAATTTGCGCTTTCGTGCCCATCATCGCCTCCCTCGTGGTTAAGATATACACTGACTACCATTGACTCATATCGCGTGTGATAAACAGAACCTCCGGATTCTTCTCGCTCTCCTTTCTCCACGGCCAGTCTTCCAGCTTTACGTCCAACGCCTCCCCGCAGCAATCACACCCCTCGATCACGACATCTCGATCTAGCTCTGCCTCCGCCAGTGTGTTCAAGTGCGCCTTCAATTCACGTGCTCGCATCTCCATCCCCTTTCGTGAGAACTGTGCACTACGGTAGCAACTCCACATCGAAATCTGCATCGTGTGTCGGATGGACCCATCGCATACTCGGTGGACAGACGACACACCATCGGCCTTGTCCGGTCGGATCGACCCGCGTCTCAATCGTCCAGAGCGTGCCGAACTGCTTGACGCGTTCCTTCCCCTTCTTGGTCTTCCCCGTCAATTTGACCACACAGTGATTAAACATCGTTACACCTATTATTGGAGCCGGTAGAGGGATTTCAACCCCCGATCACTCGCTTACAAGGCGAGAGCTTTGAACACTAAGCTATACCGGCCTCGAATCCATGTATGCCCTGCTCCGCGTAGGCCGGATCTCTCCGGATCCTCCGCTTGAGCGCCACCGCCTCCGCGAAACTCTCACACTCGGTATAACTCTCCCGATGAAATCCACACAGCCACACGTAATGCGTCTCGCCGATTCGAACAATGCGTGGTTCAGATAGTGACATCGGTTCACCCCCTAATCTTCAATACGCAAACATTGATACGTGATGGCGACCACACCTAACACTCGTTTCGATTCTTCAGGGAACGACTCCGCGAACCGCTTGTACCCCTCGTACGTCCGGAAGATCCGACCGCACATCGGAGTCACATGCCCTTTGGTATACAGGCACGCTTGCCACACGTGCGTCAGTTCATTACCATCGGGCATCGTACGACCTCATACGGGCATCAGCATCGAGGCACGCGAAGCAGACGTACTCCGGCTCCCATTCGCCCTCGTCGTCAATATACACGCGCTTCATTCGCTTGATCACCTGACTCGTTCCCTTACGGCACCAATCGCATTGTTCTTCGTGCATGTTCGTCTTGCCTCCGTGTCTTAGTTGACGTACCGCAGGGACTCCTCACCGAGCACTGCATCGAACCGGCACAGGTCGCACAGGGCGCTCTGATGCTCCGTGTGTGTCTCGGTATCGAACCATCGCTCAGGTTCGTTCTGTGTCTCGCACGTACAATTTCCACACTGCTGTTCACACATGCTCGTCGCGCCTCCCATACCTGAAGAGAATGCAAACCCCGTACCACCGACGACGACCCTCGAACCCCTTGATAACATGACGCATGGCGTACTGCGTGTCTCGTGCTGTGTGTCGTCTTTCACACAGGGACCGTCTCATTTCTCCAACATCTGTGTTACTCCGACTTCGGTTGCCACAACGACCCATTCAATGCCACCTGTAAGTCCTCACAGACCTTCCGATGCCGGTGCTCCTCGTGGGCCAATGCCTTGACGTACGCGTTACAGGCCGCTCGGCTCGCATAGAGAGACGACCGTGAGACCTTCTGTCGCTCTCCGTTCGCCGTCCGGATCCAGGCCGTCTGTTCGTCCGGTAGAGATGTCACGGTGACCGCCTCGACCTCCGACAACCGTTGGTACCGTCCCAACACTCTGAACGCCTCGCCGTTCTTAAAATCTTTTCGTGCGGACAGTTCCATCCGATCCAGTGCGTCACAGATCGCCTGATAGGTCGTGTACTGTGATCGAAACGGGTACTCGCCGACACGCGTCTTCTCCGTCAACCCTTCCGTCGAAAACGTGATCTCTCCCCCGTTCATCGTACACTTGATTTCATGGTCCTTATACACGCCCCTGAAGATGCCCACTTCATGCTTCCCCATGTTATGCTCCTTTCAAATCAACAACTGTCATGACGTGCCTCGCTTCCGTCTCGGCTTCGGTGGATTCGTCTGATAGTCCAGCAATTTCCCGCGATGCCATGCCATCCGTCGCTCCGCGTCTTTGATCTGGTCTTGATGGTAGCGGACGGACCACGCGTGATTCTCGACGACAATCTGATTGCGCTTGGCGTCGTGCGTCATGTTCTCCGTCTCGCGCTGGCGCATGTTCTGAACGGACGTGAGCCATGCCGCGGCTTCATCGGCATACAACGACGCGAACGTCGCGTAGTCCCCGCTCGTCGATCTCAATTCAATCACCACGCCGCCTGGTTCAACCGTGACACGTGGAATCGACGCGACCTCAAAGCGTACCGCCTCCGGTGCCTCGTCGTAGTACGTCTCCACGCCTGGGGACGCGTCGAACCCTTTCCCGCAGGACTCGCACGCCACTTCCCATTCCTCCCCCTCGACGTTGACGACCCACACCGACTTGCGCCCCTTGCAGATGCTACACCGACGCTGCTTCGCGCAGGCGCGAAACTTCGCCATCCACAGCACGTCGCCCACCTTGACCGGTAACTGTATGTTCGCGCTCGTCTCCATCATCCCCTCCCTCGTCAGACCACACCAAGATACTGCCCATGTGACAGGCCCTCGACCGGATCGCCCCAATACCACACGTCCCAGAGAAAGTGTCGCGCCCGTCCCGCATTGACGCGTTGAACGGCCTGATACGTCGTCAGACCGTATTCATAACAGATCGTCTGCTCGCGCATCGGCTTCTGCCGGTCGAGCACTGGAATCAGGCGATAGCGTTTCTCGTGGTACATGACTCGTGTCTCCTTTACGAATAGCGAACTTCATCGAATAAACACACCTGCAAAAACACATCAGATGTCGTCGCGTCGTCGGAGCCCTCGACGAAATCCTGAAAATGGTGCGCGTAGTCCTTCGCCAACGTTGCCAACCCGCGGACCAATGCGCCACGCGTCAACGAGTAGGCATGGCCGTCGTCCGTATAGATTCGCACGCCGCCACTGCGCGTGAAGATCGCGGAGTAGAACGCATTCGACCCGCCCAATTCCTCGCGCTCCTCCCAGACCCGCTCGGTGGCTTCCGCCTCGTCGGGACGCGCCAACACCACGCGTTCCATCCAATAGTCACTGCCGCCCTCGAACGCGCCCACCAACAAGTCAGCCACGCGCTCCGCCAAAATGGTGTGTGTGATGGTAATCTCTAACGGTGCAAACATGGTGTCACTCCCTTCATGGTGAACTGATTAGACCCAATGTTGACGCGCATACTCGACCACGACCCGCTCCACGTCCGAGAACGTCCACGCCGGATCGCCATACACCGGCCTCGACGTGATGTACCGGACCCACTCGGCGACCTGCTCCGGCGTCTGAAACCATTCATCGTGAAACCCGAACTTGTTGTAGTGCGCGATGTGCCCGAAGCACATGCTCAGCCGGTTGTACTTGGCTTTGTGAAAGAGACTCAGCGGAGCGCCCTTCTCGATGAACCGGATCAGCCACGTGGCAAACTCCGCTTTGTCCTTCGCCGTCGACCATTGCGTCGCCGTGAACATCGTGGGATCAAAGATCGGTGTCATGCGCTTATTCCTTCCCTGTAAATGAGAGTTGAATCGTATGCCCCTCCGCGTGCAGCCGATCTACGTGCGGCTGCAACTCGGCTCGGAAATGTTGAGCGCGTCGTGCACCCTGCGCGTTCGTCCACAACAGCGCAAAGTGCTGCTTGCCCTCACGATCCTTGCGACTCAAGATTTCCAACATAAAGTGCATCTCGCTCGTACCTCCGTGTCTCGTGTTAGGCGCTGAAGAGCACCCGACCGGTAAAATCCGTGATGTGAATCGACCGAATCTGCCCTGGCCGTTCGACATGGCCACGATGATAGCCTGGACCGTCCTTCACCCATCCCCCACGCTCGCAGACCTCGATGTGCGCCCATCCCCGCAACTGTCCCGCGTGCGGACCGCGGACATACCGCCCCACCTGCTGCTCGATCAACGCCATCGCCTGCTCCGCGGTGAACGGCTGCACGAACCGCGAGGCCACCAGATCGGCCACGCGTGCCGCGCAGGACGCGTCGTGCATCGGGCAGCGGTGGCGCGTGAATTGTGCATACGGCGTGTTCATCGTCCCCTCCGGATCGTGTCGGTTAACTCCTGCAACTTCATGATGCCGCACATGGGCAACACGAACTCCACATAGTCGAGGTATGACTTCCCCGCAATGACGGGATGGGGCCAGGTCCGCAGCGTCTCGCGGTGCGCGTCGATCGCCTGCTGCAACTCCGCCACGACCGCGGCCTTCTCCTCCCGCTGCTGCGCCCGTCGTGCCGCGTTTCTCGCGTCGCGTCTCTCGCGTGCCGCCTTGGATAACTCCGCCTTCACCCGACGACGCAACCCCGCGTCACCCGTCTTCTCCACACAATCCGAGCCCACGACAAACGTCCGGCCATCCGACGACGTGATTTCAAAACAATTCGCAATGCCCGTCCCGCAGTACTGGCACGTGCCCATCGGCTGTCCAGGCGCTCCGACCATGCTCCCGTCCGCCATTGGCAACGGTCCCCGCTTCACCCCGAATCCGGTCACCCGAAACGGAGCCATCCCCAATCCCGCGGTCTGAAACACATGGACTTTTTCCTGTTCCATCGTGCCCTCCTTGTATGAATCTATACAAGCAAGCGACGTGCCAACGGGGTAAAGTGTGTATGTATATGATTTTACAGGGGGCTTTCTGAATCCCCCGCATCACGTGTCTCCAAAAGTCTTCAGATGTGGTTGTTTTTTCAGCACAGTGTGATCTTGATCCCACACCGGCTCAACCAGGCACGAGACACGAGATCCGATGCAAGAGGGATACCAGTCCCAGGAAGAGATACATCCTGGGAAGGTCTGCCCGTGGAGAGGTCACATCCACGAGTACATGGGCGGTGTCTCGTGTTTCGTGTGGCGTATTGCCACAGTGTGTGAAAAAAGTCACCAGGAATGATCTTTCCTGGGATCCACGAGTGTATAAATTCATACAAGGGTACCTCGTAACCCCGCGAAAAAGGCCCCTGTTTCAAGCAATCGAGCTTATTAAATACTTATATATACTAGAAATCACATCCACGAGACCATTAGACCATAAGATAGTATATGATCCTATGGACTCGTGGATGTATGTATGCGTGTTATAGCTCTACAGGTATTTAATAAGCTACGATTTGAACTGAACGGGGTGGGGGTCGATTTTCGGATATTCGTTCTCCTGAATTACGGCTGGAAGATGTTGAAATTGTGTGGAAATTTTCAATTTTCAAAAATTGATTCACCTGTTGGTGAAACACAGAAGTTGTTGATTATGTTGAGTTCTCCCTATTCTCCTCCCGAAATCCTCGGTGAATCAAATTTGATCCACCCTACTTTCGGGTAGGTGAGCCCATCAGACATACCTGTAGAAACCCCCCGTAAAGGCCCCTGGCTTCCAATATGGGAAGACTTTGTAGTCTACCCCTAGTCCGCGGCCTCTTTTGGCCTCGCGTGCCTCATATTCAATTCTAGGCCCCTTCCCGAACCTGTTACCAGGTGGTAGCGGTCGAAACATGCCCTGGCATAGATTGTGCTCTAGCATCGGGCTCTAGCATCGGCCTCTAGCATCGATCGGCCTAGCATCGGCCTCTAGCATCGGCCTCTAGCATCGGCCTCTAGCATCGATCGGCCTAGCATCGGCCTCTAGCATCGGGCTCTAGCATCGGCCTCTAGCATCGGCCTCTAGCATCGGGCTCTAGCATCGGGCTCTAGCATCGGCCTCTAGCATCGGCCTCTAG